>Ga0066840_10000147_pt1 | contig 10360 bp, 6 predicted proteins | sample ETNtaG_32_FD_67281 | JGI IMG/M metagenome (GOLD analysis project Ga0066840, IMG submission 67281) | Marine microbial and viral communities from oxygen minimum zone, Eastern Pacific Ocean - ETNP201302PF84A | ecosystem: Environmental > Aquatic > Marine > Oceanic | place: Pacific Ocean: Eastern... | reverse complement strand
AAATCCTACAAAGTGGGCACATATAATAGTAAAGCATGAAAAGATAGGTATGAACATGTATCATACCACATCACGTTACAGTTATATGGATAAACCTTATAGAGAACAAACTGTAGAGGTTACAGAACCGTCAGTTCTTGGTGCAAGCATTCCTATTATAATAGTAAAAAATCCTGCATGTGATATAGTGTTCTCTTTTGTAGAAGGTGGTAATTATTGGGAGGGCACATCAGAACCAGACTGTACATATAAAGGCACTCCACTAGAGAGTAAAGCACGATTATATGAAAAAGAATACCATACTTGGGACAAAGGATACTGGGAAGGTAGTGAAGGATTCTTTACCTTCAAAAAAACTGTATAAATATACTTGATAGTATTATTGTGGGTATGTAGTGGCAACTCGTAAGATATCCGATTTGACATTATTAGGAGTAGATCAAGTATCATCATCTGATACTCTATTACTACTTGATAACTCAGATCCAACCGACCAAAATAAAAGATCCGCAGTAGGAAGTATTTTTACTGCAGTTCCGTCTGGAACATATACAGCACCTGGTCTTCGCTTTGAAGGCAAGACTGCTACTGGTGTATTTTCTACGACTCAGGGACAGGTTGGTCTTGCAATGGGTAACGCTAGACTTAACTTACAAAAAGTAGGAACCACTCTTAACATAGAGGCAAGGGATTCTGCTGACACTAACCTAGACTTTACTATATCCGCACAAGGAACAGGTAAGATACGTCTAGGTTCTGTTTTGGCAATCAGTGATCTTAACTTTATTGTACCTAACTCTATTGATGAGACAAAGGTAGCAAAGTTTAGTTCAGCAAACTTGACGCCAGGTTTGACAAATGTATACACATTTCCTGCCAATGATGGGTTAACTAACACAACTGACGAACTAGGAACATTAAAAGCTACACAGACTCTTGAAAACAAGACTCTTGTATCTCCTACATTTACAGGATCATTATCAATAGAAAGTTTTGTATCTTCTGGTGATGCTACTATTGGTAGTGATTCTACTGATAGTTTAACTGTTAACGCAGGATCTCAGTTTGCTTCATCAGCAACATTCTCTAACTCATTAATTATCAATCAGGGAATGACAGTTACTGGTGATATGATTATGAACAGTCATATCGACATGGTTGATGATAAAGAGATTAAACTGGGAGATGATGATGATCTTGTAATTAAACATTTTCCTAGTGGTGTATCTTCAATAAAGAACACATCTACAGTGTTGGCACTTTATAGTGATGTCTCTTCCCTTAATAGCGTATCTGGAACTAGTTTTGCAAGTTTTAGTTCTACATCTAGTGTTATAAAACATAACGGTACTGACCGTGTTACAACAACCGCAACAGGAATTTCAATTGGAGGTGCTATAGATGCTGTCACATCTATCACAGGCAGTGGCGACATCGCTATTGCTACTGACAAGTTTACTCTGGCTAGTGCTACTGGTAACGCTGTATTCGGGGGTACAATAACTTGTGCAGGAAACATACAAACAACTGTAGGAACCGTATTCCAGTTAGGTTCCACTGCATCTGCTAAACTAGGTATTGGTAGAGCAGCAAGCACGTATAACCTAGAAGTTGAGGGGTCTATATATTCTACAGGCTCAACAATCATTGCAGGAAATGGATCTGCGGGTAAATTCATCCTTCAAAAGGGTGCTGCGGGTATCGGACTACATTTTACCGATAACACAGGTACAGATCAAGCAGTCTTAGATTCTGGAGGTAACTTCGGTATTGGTAAAGATCCAGCTTATAAACTAGATGTTTCTGGTAACAGTTGGATAGATGGTGATCTTACTGTAAACACAACCAACCCTGCTGCGGGTACAGGTGGTAAAATATCTGCAAGGGAGATTGTCCTAACCGACAATCAAACAGGCAGCACAGCAACATTAAATGCAGCGACTTCTGGGGGAATATCCAGAGCAAGAGTGTTCTTTCAATCTAATTAACTAATCAGTCATGGCGGTAAAACAAAATGGAGTCTTAGCAACCTTTACTCCAACAGTCTCAAAATATACAAACAGAACGCTTGCTCCTGCAAGTAATACGGTTGCAGCAACTGCATATAATATCTACACGTGTCCTGGTGCAACTTTGACTAGTGGAAAATTAATTGTTAGTAATAATACAGGTGGAGCATTAAATATAGATGTTGGTATTGTAGAATATACAGACGTAATACAACTTGATGCATTGTCATCACAACCAGGCACACCAGACAACTACGGTGCTTTTTCATTCGCTTCGGGTGCGACAGGATATACATCATCTATTGCTATAAAATATGCTAACCTATCTGGAACGTTTAACGTTGGTGAGGTAGTATCATGGACAAACTCTCTTAGAAATCCTACAGCTCAAACTGCTACATTACTTAAACATGATACAAGTAATGGTATTTTGTGGTTGAGAAATATGTCTCATCCACTAGGTTTAGTTATTGATACAGGTGCACAACCAACCACGACATTTACTGGTGCGGGTGGTGCAACATGCACATATGGTACATCAGATGCAGGAACTACTGTTACTGTAGGAATTTCTGGTAATGTAAGGTTCTATGATCCTTTGAATGGAACAATATACTTACAGAACTATGAATTTAAGAATAATTTAGATTATTCATTACTATATGATACTTCAAGCGTTCCAAATGAAAGTCGTGAGTCGGGTAATAATAACCTTAACAGGTCATTTGGTAGATTATGGAGACCCGCATCAACAACAACCATCAAGGTCAGTAATTCTGGTGGACAAACAACACCCGCAACGGAGTTTGTTGACTCAAGTGGAACTGCGGTATTAGTATCCTCAGTATCACAGTGTGGTGCAGAACAATTCATTGTTCAAGATAAAGCAGTCAACGACAATGAAATTTTTGAATTGAACGGTATCGTGCTTGGCACATATCAATCACTTTATGTTAAATCAACTGGAGCACTTACCTTCACATTCGTAGGATTTGAAGAGACTGCCGAGATTCCTTCATAACAGAGTATTAACAGATGGCACTTACAAGACTAAAAAACGTCTTTACATCAAAAACTGGACGTTGCTTATATGTCAACTCTGATGATTTTGATGCATCAGATAGTTTTGATAATAGAGGTAACTCTCCTAACCGTCCTTTCAAGAGTATACAAAGGGCGTTAATAGAAGCTGCAAGATTTTCATATAAGAGTGGTCAGTTTAATGATACATTTGAGTCATTCAGTATAGTATTATATCCTGGCGACTATGTTATTGACAACAGACCAGGCACAAACACATCTGGACAGGCATTTATCCCTGCTGATATCGCTGAATTAAGTGCATCAAGCGATGTTGATTTAGTAGATGCTAGTGGTAATGTCAATCCAAATAATATTTTATATAAATTTAACTCAATAGAAGGCGGTGTCATAGTTCCTAGAGGTACATCTATCGTAGGTATGGACTTACGTAAGACTAAATTACGTCCTCTATATGTTCCTGATCCTGCATCTGGATCTATTGCTAGTTCTGCAATCTTCCGTGTAACTGGTGGATGTTATTTCTGGCAGTTTAGTTTCTTTGATGGTATTACACAAGGTGTATACACAGACCCAGCTCAACCAACAGCATCTACACCTCCAACATACTCTCACCATAAACTTACATGTTTTGAGTATGCCGATGGTAGAAACACACAGAGCACAGTTTTTGGTACTGATGGCAATGCTCTTTCAACAACTGACCTTTCATTATACTATCAAAAGGTAGCAAAAGCATGGCAAGATATTCCTGACAGTACAAGTGTCATATCTTCTGATGAATTACAAGCACGTGTAGAAGAAAATAGAATCGTAGGTCCTAACACCGCAGGTCCTAAAACAATTAGTAGCGTTGTTACTGACTTTGTTAGCACAAACGTATTCACTACAACTGCAGAGGTCACAACATCTGATGCTCACGGGTTCTCAGTAGGAACTCCCGTATTACTTGAAGGTGTCTCAGGAACTGACGCATCAAGATTTAATGGATCGTTTTTTATCAGTGCGATACCAACACCAACAACATTTAGATATACTATCAAGAACCCTGCTACAGGTGCACCATCTGGTAACCCAACTGCTAGTGGATCTTCTGTAAAAGTAGAAGTTGATAACGTAGATAGTTCATCACCATATATCTTTAACATATCTCTACGTTCTACATGGGGTATGCAAGGTATGCATGCTGATGGTAGTAAAGCAACTGGATTCAAATCTATGGTTGTTGCACAGTTTACTGGTGTATCACTACAGAAAGATGACAACGCATTCATTAAATGGGATGGATCTGCATATATTGCAGGATCACACACTGATGGAGATAGTATATTTAAAGCAGCATATAGAAACTTCCACGTAAAATGTTCTAATGACTCAGTTATACAGGCGGTATCAGTGTTTGCTGTTGGATTTGCAGATCACTTTGTTGCTGAATCTGGTGGTGACCAATCTATCACCAACTCCAATAGTAACTTTGGTTCATGTGCATTAAGAGCAAAAGGATTCAAGACTGCACCATTCACTCAGGATAAAGCAGGAACAATAACACACGTTATACCTCCACAGAAGCTTGCAAGAACTTATGCACTTGTAAGTGGAACTACATTTACTCTTACATTTAACAGCAAGACAGTCCCTGCCACAAATAACACTCATGGCATTGTAGCTGGTGACTATGTAAGATTTGGAACTGCAGATAACATAGAGTCATATCTAGTCAGTGCAGTCAACGGTACAAGTGGAGAGTTAACACTTAACAGAGGATATAGAAATTTAAACGCTGCAACAAGTGGAGCTGGTATCGCTGCATATAAAGGCACTATTAGTGAAATACCTGTTGGTTATGTTGCACTTGACGTACAGAAAATACAAGATAACGCATCACAAGGAAATGCAACATGGGCAATCAACCAAGCTGGTATTACAGTCGGTGATTCTAGAGTCAATGGTGGTAATGCATATCTAGCAACTGCTGTTGCGGGATCTGGATCTACAGCAGGAGCAGGAGGAGGTCCTGTTCATACATCTGGAACTGCAGTAGATAATGAGGTTACATGGGCATATATTGGTGCAGTCAACACAAGATTATATCTATATGGTTACACATCTGTAGCAACTAAACCTCCATATAAACTACAAGGATTTAGTGTTGGTGCTAGAAAACAAGACAAAATGTATGTGTCATTGATTGATGGATCTACACAAACTACATTTGCAGCATTAATTTCTCCTGATGGTACTACGTCTCCTGCTGATGACAAGTATACTGACATAACAGTTCAAGGATTTACACCTGGCGATACTGCTCATCCATTACAGTATGATACTTATCATCAAAACTGGTATTTAAGAGTAACAGCAGCAACATCTGGTGATTCATCATCTAACGCAGCTACAGGATATAAAGGTATACACTATCATCTAGGTAGTGAGAGTTTCTATGCTGACTCATTGTTTACTGGATCATCATATACACAACGTATCGCAGATAACAGATCATCTAGAGATAGAACATATAGGATGAGATATACTGTAGATAATTCTTCAGCACTATCAAGAGAACCTATCAATGGTTATGTTCTTCAACCAAGAAATATTCCTACTGGTCAGTCATATGCTGATGTGTATTACATCTATGACATACAGACAGCTCAAGAGCTCAAGAAATCAGTGCAAGATGGTATCTACTACATGACTGTATTGAAAGGTAGTATATCACCTACAAATGGTAACCTATCTGGATTCTCATTTGCACAGAACATTAATAACTTATATCCTACTTTAGATAAAGACAACCCAACAGAAGATCCTGGCGAAGCAACCTCAGTTGCGAGTAATGTGACTGTTGGTTTAGTTGAGACAACTAACGGATCAAGTGTAGAGGATCTATCACTATCAATTACAAAAGAAGCAATTGGTGATTGGATTATTGAAAATAGAAACGCTTATACTAACGCTGCAGGAGGAGATGGTTCTGCAGAAGGATTCATCACTCTTGAAGCAAGAGATGGTGACGCAACTGAAGTTGATAAAGTATTACGTATGGTTGAGGTCAACAGTACAGGTGGAACAGCAACTGAACTTAGACGACCTAGTATTCTAAGATCTGGTAACCATACATTTGAATATGTTGGTTTCGGTCCTGGTAACTATTCTACTGGTTTACCTTCAGTTCAGAACAGAGTTCTTACTGATGCTGAGACATTATTAGCACAGTCACAGAAAGAAGATGGTGGTATCGCATTCTACTCTGGTCTTAACAGTAATGGTGACCTATTCATTGGTAACACTAGAATTTCTGCTGTTACTGGTGAGGAAGCATCACTTGATACTCCTACACTATCAATCGTTGGTGAGACTGCAAACTTACGTCCTGTATTTGATGAGATAATTATCAGAGACAAGATTACAGTTGAAAACACGCAGTTGTCAAGTGTATTTAAGGGTAGTATTGACATCAATGAGAGTTTAGTTGTTACTAAATCTGCTGAAGTTGCTGACCTTACAATTAAAGGGGAAGCATCAAGTAACGAAGCAACTAAGAAATTTAACGTTGTAACTCAGACACCAAGCACTGCAAATGCTGCTAATACAGGTGATATATCATTCTTAGGTAATATCTCAGCGGGTAATCAATTAGGTTACTACTGGACTGGTGCTGCATGGGCAAAGTTTGGTTTATCTGATACTGGTAACTTACAAATTACTGGTGGTAGTGCATCTGGTTCTGTATGGACTGATGGTGCAGGAGACTTACAACTTAAAAATGGACTAGGATTAGATATACAATCTACTGGTACATTAAGAGTAACAGGAACAGGTGCTACTGAACTTGGTGGTAATCTAACAGTCACAGGAACTACTGAGTTTAATGGCACAGTAGATGTTGATGCAAACTTTGCAGTCAGATCTGGCACGACTGATAAATTTACAGTCGCATCAAGTTCTGGTAATGTATCTACATCTGGAACATTGACAGTCACTGGACAGACTGATTTAAACGGACATGTTAATATTGGTAATGGCACAGGTGACAACATATCAATCGTAGGAAGAATAGATACAGACTTAGATCCAGATGCAACTGGAACATATGATTTAGGTTCTAGCACATTGCAGTGGAAAGATGCTCAGTTCTCAGGAACAGTTACTGCACCTACACTAGCTGGTAACATAAACATAGGATCTGGAACATCTACATTTAATAATGTAACAATTAATGGAACATTATCTGCTACTCAACTTACAGGTAATTCTGATACAGCAACTGATCTTGCTATCAATGCTACACAACAACTTGTTATTCAAACAGGCAACAATGCAACATCTACATTAACAAATGGAACTAGCAACTATATCCTAACATCTGGTGGAGGAAGTAGTGCACCAACATGGGAGCAGAACTTCGCAGGAACTGCAACACAGGCAGACAATATCAATATAGATGAGACAGATAGTAATACTGATTATCAGGTAACGTTCTCAGCACAGAATGGCACAGGATATGAGAGACAGTATATTGACACAACTAACTCTCAGTTTAAATATAATCCTAACACTGCTACATTATCTGGATTAAATATATCAGCAACTACTATAAACGCAACAACATTCGGAACATCATCACAAAACGCATATGGTGCAAGGACAGTATCACAAAGTGATCCTACTGGTGGATCCAATGGTGACATCTGGTATAAGTATTAGAGAGAGTAATTAAATTATGGCAGTTCCTTATAGTAATTCCATTGCACAAGCACTTGATGGTCACTTACGTATCAAAGAGAGCAATGATTGGAAATATGTTGAAGATGTACAGGTAAAAGATGGTGGATCATGGCGTGATGTCAAAGAAGTGTGGGTAAGACATTCTGGTTCATGGAGACTAGTCCATGAAGGTGAGCATTTTCTATTCAACGTCACCATAAGTAGCAACTCTAACACTCAGTGGAGTTTGTCAAGTTATATTAGTGGTCAAGGATATAGTGGTAATAAAATAAAAGGTGCAGTCACAGTAAATAATGTTCAACAACGAATGAACTTGAATAATTTTTCAAGTGATTCAAAAGTTTATCTTAGAATCAACTCTAATAAAAGAATTGTTGGTGCAGGAGGAAATGGTGGCAATAGAGGTGGTAACAATGGTGGTAATGGACAACGTGCATTACGTTCTGAAGGAACACGTTTTATTATAGATAATGGTGGAATCATCGCAGGTGGCGGTGGAGGAGGTGGAGGAGGTAACAACTCTAACTGTGTATATCAAAATACAAATTATTTTGGTTGCCAAAAAGGAGAACAATGCTCTGAACTAGTCCAAAACCAATCTCCTGCCTACGGTGGTGGAGGCGGTGGCGGTGCAGGATTTCCTGGCGGTCAAGGTAAAAATGGTGGCAACAACGGTCAAAACTTTAACGGTGGTGGCGGTGGAGCTTCAGACGGTTGTGGATCCAACACTGGTGGTGGCGGTGGAGATTTAGGTCAAAACGGTCAAAATGCCACTGGTGGCAATGGTGGAACTAAAGGCACAGGTGTCGAAGGTTGGAACCATAAACTATCAGCAAATAACGATGGCAACGGAGACATCCGTGGCGGTACAACAAACACTTAGGTAAACAATTATGTCTTTACAAGATATAGATCCACAATTTAGATTAGATAGCGATGTCGCACCAACATATGTCGTAAAAGATTATGATATAGAGACTGGTGAGTTCGGTGTTTACTATAATGATGGAACATTAAAAGATGACAACTGGTATGGTCCTATTGCTATGGATCTGGATTCTATGAAACCAGACCATGAGGAACCATTACGTTTTCAAATAGCAGAACAGGTATATAATGCTGTTATGCAAAAGAGATTAAACGAATGTGATATGGAAGGTAGTAAGGCAGTTCTAGCACAAATGATGGGTGTAGAGCAAGTTCTACCCATGGAAGATCTTATGAAGCATCGTGAGACTGTAGCAAGAAATGATACTACACATGTTGACGCTGTATTATCTGCAACTCAGGTTGTAAATATATTCAGTGAAGATGATTTCGACGAGCAGTTTGAAGCACTAAGTGCTGAACTAGCAGAGGAGTGATATGTATCAACTCGCTGAAACACAAGACAGTAGAATAGCACAGTATTCTTTCGGCAAGAGTATAACACAGTTTGGGATGACAGTGTATTCATGTACCAATGCACGTGAAGGTAAAAAAATATTTGGTAACGATCCTGATCCTGTAAAGGAATATGTGTTAGACAGTCAACTTGACCTTGTGAATGCACACATGGAGAAATATCCTAATGGTAAAGTTGCTGAAATGGAGGATATTGTCAGAGAGATAGGTATATACAATCAAGTACATTATAGAACAGTTGCATTTGGCAGCACTTGGAAGAGTGACTCATTGAAGCCAGCACATATTTCTATACTATATCATAATGGTTCACATACAAGTTTTAGATATACTGGAATCAATAGGATGACATCAATGGAGTCAGGTGGATTAATCACTTGCTCTGGATTTGATAGCAAAGAATGCACAGGTAGAAAGGTGCACTTCTTGAAGGAGACTGATAGCTTTACACCACAGGGAGTTGGTAGTATAATAGTACCTATGCACGACTGTTGGTATCATCAAACTAAACTGGTGCAGCATTTCCCATTCCCAATATCAGATCCAACCACTGTACAGGTAACAGTTGAAAAACCTACAGTTATCGTAGAATTTTATCAAGGGGAACCAGATATAAAATCATTTACTACAACATGGATGGAACAAGTAGAGGAAGGACTCATTGAAATTGTGAATAGATGAAGAATGAATACACAGTTAATGATCAACTAGATCACTTGACTGTTTTATATCATAGAGGTTGTCCTCAAGGTTTTAAATTTTTTGGGGATGACCCAGAAGAGCACAAATATTATATCAAAGACGAACATATACAACTGTTACATGATACTTTTGGGGACAGTGAGACATTTCCTATTGATTACTTACGTAGATTTTATGCACATAGTAGATGTCTAGTGTTTACTAATGGCATGTGGATGAGTGAAACAGCAAAATATCCTCAATATCTCAGGTATAGACCAGGTGCTAACCTGAGTTTTCGTGTGTCTGGACTGACTAGATTTACATCATTGACCAAAAATAGTAGTGCTCTCTGTGTTGGTATCGACCCTGATGCGAAGAAGATGCCATGCCTACGACGTTTTGTACATGTTATAGATGTTAACACAGTATTTCAACCGCAGTATCCTAATTCATATCTAATACCAACAGAAAATTGTGTATATGGTGGTAAGGAA
>Ga0066840_10000144_pt1 | contig 10595 bp, 12 predicted proteins | sample ETNtaG_32_FD_67281 | JGI IMG/M metagenome (GOLD analysis project Ga0066840, IMG submission 67281) | Marine microbial and viral communities from oxygen minimum zone, Eastern Pacific Ocean - ETNP201302PF84A | ecosystem: Environmental > Aquatic > Marine > Oceanic | place: Pacific Ocean: Eastern... | reverse complement strand
TAAAATTATTTCCACGAGCACTATAGTCATATCCCATTGCGGTTGTATTATGATTTTCCCTAAAAGTCAAATGAAAACCATTTGTTCCCACACCATCTGTATCATTTAATCCATCAACAAGAATAATACCATCAACTTCAATTGCATTAATTGCACTTAATGAACCTCCAGTATATTGAACATCAATAGTTTGTAGTATACCACTCGTACCATTTGCAAGATAGAACCACTGACCTATCACTGGTGCACCAGTATTAAAAACATATGTGCCACCATTTAGTCTCGCTTTGTGACCATCTGTTCTTAACCAAATACGAACACTATTTTGATATGGTATTCCACCAGAAGGTGGTGTAAATGTGATTACAGCACCGTTAGCTGAAGATGAATTATACGAAAGAACATCATTATTGAATGCATTAGCTGCATTTGATATAGAACCTGTATCAACTGTTAAATGATTACTCCAAGTTGTTCCATTATTTGGAGTAGAGTATGGGTTCTCTATCTTCATTGGTCTCCAAATCCCTGATTGGGATTCAGTATATCCAAAATGTGTTGGTTCTAATTGTCGTCCATCATAGTGCCAAATTTCTGACATATAACCATCATAAGCTTGAGAACCTCCAGCTTGTCCCATACCCAATCTTATTTGTTGTGTCGAATTAAGATAAGTATTAAAGTTTTGAGAAGGGTAATCGGCAATATCAAAATTTGTTATTTGACTTCCGTTGAGATATATTTTTACTCTATTACTAGCTGTTGCTTGTGTGGTGTCTACTGCTATAATTATATGATACCAAGAAGATATATCTCTAAATTTTTGAGTTGTAACAAAACGATGGGTATATTGATTTCCTCCAGATGATGTGTAACCATGATATTCAAATTTATCATCATCTCTAAAAAATGATACATCATAATTTTGACCATTAAGTTTTTGCTCAAAAACATTACCTATTGAGTAGGAAAGCAATCCTCTTTTATACCAACACGAATACGTCCATGTTTTTTGATTTGAGGTAGAGGATGGAGTTCTATGATAATAGTTATTATCAGGTCTAATAAAAGTACAACTTCTTTCTATATCAAAATTACCGCCTAAAGCACTATCCTCGGTGATGATGTGGGGAATAGTTGTTCTTGCCATTAATTAACCTCAACTAAAGTTAACAGAAGCACCAGCAAGTAATTGAGTATTAATACCAACAGCACCTGCACGATGAACTGTAAATGAAATCATACTAATAGCACCACTTGCTGTTGGAAGTGCTGGTGTACCTCCAGATGGGAATAGAAAATAATTACTGAATGAAACATTTGATGTTCCACTATTTACAATGCGAAGAGTATGTGATGAACCCTCACTTCCACCTGTGCAAGTAATTGTATAAGTTCCACTCTTTGTTATCTTATGTTCGTCTTTCGATAAATCTATTGTGACTGTTGCTCCAGCAGTTGTAAGTGCCTCTGTGGTAAAACCAACATTTGTTAGTTGTGAACCATCACCAGTAAAAGATGTTGCAGCGACTGTTCCTGTTACGGTTATACCCGTATTTGATGTCTCAAGCTTTTTATTATAGTTGAAATATAACTCTGAGGCATCCCCTGTAAAAAACTTTGCCAGATTTTGTCCGCTACTTGATTGTAAAAGTATTCCAGCACCATCTGATGTAAGAATTAAATGACCAGTTCCAGTCTCTGCAATTCTACTATTAAAACCATCATGATGAATTTTCATATCTGGTGAACCCGCAGTATTTCCTAATTTAATTTCTTTACTGTCAGGTATGAATATTCCTTCTCTTGCAGTGACTAATCCAACTGAATCAACATTTACTACATCTTCATATGTTAATGTTCCACCAATACTTACGTTACCTGTAAAACTTCCAGATGTAGCGTTTAAGGAAGTTGCATTTACAGTGGTTGGATTTAAAGTTGTTGCATTTAAAGTTGTAAAAGTATGAATACCAGTATAAACAGCACCAGATGCCTGTGCTTGAATCTTTACGTTACCACCAGGATCTTTCAATGCAGTCGCATCGATACCAGTCAATGCAGCACCATTTCCAGAAAACGTTGTTGCAGTTATCACACCAGAAACATTTATTGAACCAGCACCAGTTATCCCAATTCCAGTAGGAAGATGAGCACCTTTTTCTAATTCAACAGCACCCGTGCCAGCTTTATTCGTTATTTTATTCGCTCTAATTCTAGACATTAATTTACAGGATATCCAAGTTAATTGTATTTATACTATAATAATATACCTAATGTATTCCAAGTTCTAAAACATCTGGCACAAGATTTACATCATCACCGATTGTTAAATTGATATTATCACCTACTTCAATATTTGAATAATTTGTATAAGCGTTTGAAGATGAATCTGGCAGTTGCACCACAGTCTCAATATTAATATGTAAAGTGTCATTTACATAGTAAAGTTGACTTAATGGACTGGATTGTGTTTGACTTAATGCAGTTCCAAGTCCAGCTGGTAAATTTGTAAGATTTTCACCACTAATCGTAGGGAGTGCTCCTGTCAAATTAGAGGCAGCAAGTGCACCATCAAAACTGACTGCAGTAATAATACCCGTGGAATTAATATTATGTGAGTTAATATTACTCTGGGTATGGATACCTGGACCTGTAACTGTAGTAAGTTCTGTTAATGGCATTATATTTTTTAGTTATTTAGTGTAAGTCAATCCAGCTTGAACCATTATACACTTGTAATTTATTAGTGCTTACATTATAAATTATTGAACCTGCTGTTACTGAACTAAGAGCATCTCTTTCAGTAGTAGTATAAGGTGGTGCTGCGTAAGGAAGTATATCTGCCATAACAATTTTTTTTTAATTATTTATCTTGATTTTTATTAACAATAAATATTGTCTTTCAAATATTGATAATGAGTTGGTTGATTGTCAATCCATTCCTCTATAATTTTTTTATGACCTTGCCAGTTTTCGTGGAGTATATCTAAATTTTCAGTTCTTGGAAATCCATGTGGTTCAGATAGAAATGCATCGTTTAGTGGACTTAATCCTAATCCAGTTGATATGAATATGTATCCATCATTTCTAGGACTAGGAGAAGCTGTATGTATATCTAGATAATGAATATTTTTTATGTGTTGAGAATCCATATTTACTTTTGCACAATCTCTCCAATATTCAGTATCAGTTCTTTGTGTTAATGTATAATGTGTGAGCACTAAATTTTTATATAAATTCATCATATCATTTGCACAATCATTAAAATAATCAACATCATAACTTGATATAAACCCATCTCTTCTTAAAATTGCATCACATAATAAATTAGATAGTTCGTGAGATGTCACTAATCCAGTTGATTCTAAAGGTTCTACAAAACCATATGATAATCCAATTGCAACACAATTATTTTTCCAAGAAACTTTATGTTTACCGTGTTTAATATTAATATGTTTTAGTTCAAACTTTTCAACTATATCTGAAGGATATATTTCTTTTAGATAATTTTTAAATTCTACCTCTGCCTCAGATTCGTTTATATACTTACTACTGTAACAATAACCTCTACCCATTCTATGCCAGAGAGGAATATTCCATATCCATCCTGCAGACATTGCAACACAATCTGTATATGTTATCATCTCTAACTCTCTATTAAGATATGGTGTCCTAACTGCGATTGCTTTATCATTAAATAATTGTTTATTAAATGAGATGAAAGGTACATTTAAATGTTTTTCAAGAAGTAAGGATTTAAATCCTGTACAATCTACAAACAAATCAGAATAAATCGTTTGATTATTATTGATTACTAGATGAGATATATCACCATTAGATTTAAGTTGTACATCTTCAACCTCACCTATAATATGTTTTACTCCATTTGGAATACAAAGTTCATTTTTTAAATATTCACCAAACAAATCTGCATCGATGTGATATGAAGTATCATTTTTAATATTAAAATTACATAATGAAAAACTAGGTGACGAAGTTAATTTGGATTTTTCTGTTAAAAATGTTTTATGATTACAAAATCTTGCAAATTCTTCAAACGGATATAAATCTCTACCATACTCTGATTGTAACTCAAAGAATTGTGATGGACTACTTTTGTATGTACCAAAATCTAAATCACCAAATGGGTATTGAAATCTCTCTCCCCTACCATCTCTCCAGTTTTTAAATGCTATGGATGTTTTATAAGTCGCATTACATTTAGGCATCCACTCTTTATCATCATACAGATGTAATCTATTCAGAAGTCTATCGAAGAGTTGCAAGGTTGATTCACCGACTCCTACTGTTTTTATATTATCTGATTCTACTAAGGTAATTTTTATATTTGAATACTTGGACAACAACGCTGCTGTCATCCAACCTGCAGAACCACCCCCAACTATGGTGACAGAATTTATTTTCATTACGATATCTTACAATATATTACATTATAGCATCTATTTCATCATCAGTCAATCCTAACTTTTTATATGCTGATATTTTATCATTTATTTTTTTATCTTTATACATTTTTAATTCAATTTTACGAGATAATACTTCTATCCATTCAGGTTTTTTTCCTTCAAACACTTCAGTATGATTATCTAATGGTTTAAGATTTTCATATTCTGAAATTGTAGCAGGTGCTTCTCCTTGATACCCAATAAAATTATCAAATGAAGCAAGTGCATCATCTATTGTATACTCATTCATTATAGCATACATCATAAATCAACCTCCCATATAGTTACATTCGATGCGTGTTGAGATAATCTAGCATCATCACCTCCATTAGGATTATGTACACTACCTGATCTTCCACTTGAACCATTAGCAGCATTCTCTCTCCAAACTACTGTTTTTGAACCAGTTGTACTGTCCCCTTGAAAATATCCACCTCCGTGTCCACCAAAACGATGTGAATGGTTACTATAGTGATAACCAGATTGTCCTACATTTTTTTCACTACCATTGTATAACAATTGATATCTTCTTTCACCATCTTGATTACCTCTCCACCAACAATTTGCCCACCATACTATTTTAGAGTTGGCTTTAACTTGAGTATATGATCCACTAACTATATCATAGTTTGTTTCATTATTTCTTGAAGTTCGAGTATTATTAATTAGTTCAGTAACTCCGAGTATATGACCAGAAGTACTAATTTCAGACCATACTGGGTCTGCACTTGAACCTAGTGTCTTCAAAAAATAACCAGAAGTTCCAGCAGCTAACCTTTGGTTTGCACTTGCACCTCTAAAAATTATGTCACCTCTTGTTGTAGTCGGTGATGGTGCCTGTCCTTTTGCCATATACTCCCAAGAACCATGTGCTGTACCTCCTGAAGAGGGTGCGTTACCAGTTGACTCTGCGACACAAATATAAGTTGAGGTTATAGATCCATCAGTATACTCAACCACATCATCTGGAACATACACAGTTCCACCAGCATATGTGCCTTGAAACTTTAATTTAATTTTTCCTATACTTGTCGTTGCCATCTAAATTAAATATCAACCTCCATTATAATAATATTAGATGCGTGTTGAGATAATCTAGCATCATCACTTGAATTAGGATTATGTACATTACCTGACCTTTGTGAAGAGCTTCCATTAGCATCATTTTCTCTCCAAACCACAGATTTACTACCAGTTGAACTATCTCCTGTAAACATTCCACTTCCATGTCCACCAAAACGATGTGAATGGTTACTATAGTGATAACCAGATTGTCCTATATTTTTTTCATTACCTGCATATAAAAATTGATATCTTCTCTCACCAGAATAATTACCTCTCCACCAACATTGTGACCACCAAAATATTTTTGAACTAGCTTTGATTTGAGTATAAGATCCAGTAACTATATTATAGGTCACATTAGTGGACATTGAAGTTCGAGTATTATTAACAAGTTCAGTGATTCCTAATACTTTACCAGATGTCGATACTTCAGCCCACACTGGGTCTGCACTTGAACCTTGTGTCTTCAAAAAATAACCAGAAGTACCAGCTGCTAATCTTTGGTCTGCACTCGCACCCCTAAAAATTATATCTCCCCTTGTTGTGGTTGGTGATGTTGCCTGTCCCTTCGCCATATATTCCCAACTAGGGTGAGCAGTTCCACCTGAAGAAGGTGTATTACCAGAAGACGCAGTAACACATATGTAGCTTGAGGTTACAGAACCGTCCGTATATTCGACTACATCATCTGGAACATACGATGTTTCACTTAAGTATGTGCCTTGCCATTTTAATTTAATTTTTCCTAAATCTATCGTCGCCATTACACGGTCATTATTAAATTACCTGATGTATTTATACTGAAAGATATACCTGAAGGTCCGATAAAACTTTCTTCAAATGAAACTAATGTTGCATTATCAATATTATCTGCACCATTATTTGTTGTGGTTAGAGATAAACTATTTCCAATTCCAGTGAATCCATAAAACTCACGACTTGCTAATCCTGATAAACTTGAACCATCACCACTGAATGATGTCGCTGTGCAAACTCCAGTTACTAGCAAACCAGTTGAGGCAACGGGTGCTCCATCCGCAGACTGATTTGTAATTAAATTGGCTCTTATTCTAGACATATTATATTATGATGGTTTTGGGTATTTAGTTTTAATCTCTGCAATTTTATCTTTCCAAGTTGTAGTTCCATTCACTGCATCCCAGTATTGCATATCCTGTTGCTCTTCCAAACTTGGATACTCAAGCATTCTTTGATTTTTATAACTTTGTTTTGCATATTCAGCATCTACATCAGCAGATACAACATTTATGGGATTACCATTTGCATCTGATGCTAACCATTTATTATTAACTTCATCCCATCCAACATTAGTAGCGTTGTAAAGAGAGTGTATTATGTCAGTTTTTTCTATTTTCATTATTGAATCTCCAAACAATATAGTACAGAAGTAGTTGCATAATCAAAACGTGCTGTTCCAGAACCGTCTTGACCAAATCTTATTCTGTAATTACGAACATGACTGGTATTAAATGGACTAGATGCATCATAATCTACATGAGTTAATGCTAAAGATTGCATACCACCGTTAGAACCATCACCAATTTGGAATGATGCTACATTTGTGTCACCAGTATTATTTACCTTTCTTCTCAGTCTTAGGAAATAAGAACGACCACTAGATGTATTACCACCAACACTATGCATCTGAATTATAATTCTAGACGTAGCTGATATTGGTGTAATATCTACATTAAGTCCACTCTCTACACTATCAGTCCAACCACCACTATTTGATGTTGTAGTGACTCCACCTCTTTTGTAAGTCATCTGTAAGACTTTACCTGTTGTAAGTGTTGCCCACTGAATTGGAGAACTTGCACCTTGACTTGTTAATACCTGACCTGAAGTTCCATAGTTTGCACCACCAATTCCTAATTGTCCTGAACTACCAACTCTAAATTTTTCACTTGTCCCTACACCAAATATAATATTATCAACAGTTCTTAATGATAAGTCATCAACATCACCAAGTCCAAAACCACCACCAGAACCTACAAAATGTTTATTATTTCCATCTTTTTGAAATCTCATGTGAGATCCACTGACATTTGTTGAAGTTAATATTAATGGTGTATCAGTTGTTGTGCCATCTACAGTTAAAGTAGCTCCATCAAATCTCATATTTGCTTCACCTTCTAATGTATTCGCACTTCCAGAACCAGTTATAACTCTATTATCTGCATTATTGTTTATTGTTGTTGATGTAATATTTGATAGTTGTGAACCATCACCTTTAAAACTTGTTGCAGTTACAACACCAGAATATGTTGCACCACCATATACATTTAAAGTAACACCTGTGCCAACTTTAATATCAGAGGTTGTTGTTACTCCAGAGATCACCAAACCATTAGAAACAGTGGGAGCACCGTTTGCCATTCTGTTTGTAATGATGTTGGTTCTTAATCTGGACATATTTCTTTTTTAGATATTTATGTTGACAGACCAACAACCCAATCAGGTAGTGGTGCTGATGTAGTAACTCCTACTTGAGTCTTTGGATACTTATCTTTGATTGCTTTAATATCAATCTTCCAAGCATCAATACCACTGTGATAAATTTTATCTAATTGATCCTCTAAAGGTGGGTACTCTGCTTTTCGAGCATCGGTGTAGTCTACTGTGGTAACAGTATCAATACCAACCACGCAAGTTGTACCGATACCAACAACATCTGCTTTGAATTGTTGATAATCTATATTACCCTCAGATACTGGTATGAATGCACCGTCAGAAAGTCTTTTAATTGATCCGTCTTTTAATAGTTTATACATTTTTTAAAGCTCCGCAGATGCTGTGTGTGCCCATTCATAAAATCTTCCACTTCCAGTCATTGAAAAATTATATCCTTGTCTAGTTATATTATACGCAACAGCACTACCAGAATCAATTGATGTGCTGTAATAACTTATAGATGGAGTGTCTCTCATTTCTACACCAAATCTAACAGGAAATTGTCTACCACTAACATTACCACTTCCCCAAAATGCTCTTCTATTTAAGTCTTTTTGATAATAACGCAAACAATTTCTAAGTTCATCTGCATAGTTGAGGTGCTCGAACGGGGTGGATACTTCACCAGCTTCTAACTGAAGTCCCGTAAAGAATACATTTTGACCAGTGGCAGTAGTAACAAATGTAAAATAAAATTGAACACATTTGTCACTTCCTCCAACATTTTCATCAACAGTAAAATGAAAAGTAAATGGTTGCCATGAACCATTACAGGTGAAGGCACCTTCAGTTCTGGTGAAAGTGCTTCCATTTGAACCATTAGTGCCTGTAGAAAATCTAAGGGTAGGAACAATCGTAGCACCAGATGTTCCCTTTACATAACCTGAGAGAGTAAATTTTGCTCCATTATAAAATTGACCTGCTTGCCCTGTTGCAGGTAATTCAATCATTTGAGCAGTTAAATATCCAGTTGTGTTTGCTGTCCGAGATATCCTTAAAGAATAAGTAAGACCTGTATTACTTGGTGCATCTGTAACTTGTGCCACAGAATAATCACCACTACCAACATAATAACGATCTAAAGTAAAACCAGTTCCTGAAAAACTTGTTCCCCTTTGGCTAACAGCACATGAGCCATTTATCAAAATATTGCGTGGTTGAAAATCACCAACAAATGCAGTTGCAGTTATGATACCAGAAGTGTTAATACTTGTATTACTACCAACACCTGTGCCTGTTAATGCTGAACCATCACCAGTGAATGCAGTTGCAGCGACTGTTCCAGTCACGGTCACTCCACTACTTGTTGTCTCAAGCTTTTTATTTCCAGAATTATATAATTCAACAGAAGTATTGTTATAAAAAATTGCTGCTGCTGAACCATCGTTGTGTAGTATTTTTAAATGTTTACTAGCAACATTGTTTTTAATGACATTATCTCCACCACCACCTTCGTGATAAATTAGTAAATCCTGACTATCTCCAAGTGTTATATTTACATTATCGTCAAAGTCAACACCTCTAGTACCACCAACAGTTGTAATACCTGTTAATGAACTTCCATCACCACTAAAACTTGTTGCAGTGACAACACCAGTCACAACTATTCCTTTCTCAAAATTTACTGCACTGTTTGCATCTTTTCCAACTATCTTATCAACTCTCATTCTACCAAGTGCACCACCACCAAATGTTCCATCTGGTCTTAATCCTAAAACATCAGGTATTAAATCATCACCATCTGATATAATTAAGTCTGCACCAGTGCCAACACTTATATCAGCATATTGTGTGTATGCTGCTGAAGCTGAAGCAGGAGTATCAACTGTGACCGTAGATTCTACTGGTAAAACAGTGTTGGTATAGTAAATTTTATTTAAAGGACTTGACTGTGTGCTACTTAATGCAGTTCCTAATCCAGCAGGAAGGTTTTCTAAGTTAGATCCATCACCACTAAATTGTGCAGCTGTTATAATACCAGAAGCATTTATATTATTAATTTCAAATCCAGCAGAGTGTAAATTCTGTGTATGGAACTGAAGACCTTGCGTATGACCTAATGTAAGTGCTGTTCCAACATTAATAACATTATCACCAATTGTAGTAGAGTTAGATCCAAAAGTTACAATGCCTGTGAATGTTGCTTGTCCATTCGATTCAATCGTAACACCTGAACCAACATTAATTGTATCAAATGTTGAAATTCCTGTATGAACTGCTCCAGATGCTTGTGCTTGCACCTTTACATTACCAGCAGGATCTTTGAGTGCTGTTGAATCAACACCTGTCAAATTTGATCCATCACCATGAAATGCAGTGGCAGTTACGACTCCTAATGAAACAACTCCTTCTCGGGCTGTTATAATACCAATTGAATCTACATTTGTTACATCTTCATATGTTAAAACACCAGACAGATTTAAATTAGTCGCAGTAATTACACCCGTAGCATTAATGTGCCTTACGTCATAATCTTCATTGGGTTTGATGACACCCTGTGTAATACGGGTATTTGCCATCTTATGTTGTCTCCATTATTGTTAGTGTTACATCTACACTATTATTTGAATCACTATCAACTGTTAA
>Ga0066840_10000143_pt1 | contig 10608 bp, 32 predicted proteins | sample ETNtaG_32_FD_67281 | JGI IMG/M metagenome (GOLD analysis project Ga0066840, IMG submission 67281) | Marine microbial and viral communities from oxygen minimum zone, Eastern Pacific Ocean - ETNP201302PF84A | ecosystem: Environmental > Aquatic > Marine > Oceanic | place: Pacific Ocean: Eastern... | reverse complement strand
TTTCATGTAAAATTGTATCTTCAACATCTTTTTCTTCATTTAATTCGACATACCATTTAGATAATGTAATTTTTTCTTCAGTATAATGGCATCGACCAAGACTCCTTTTGCAATCTTCAAATTCAAAATGCCAAAGTTTGTCCATAAGTCCATGTTTTTCCATGTGAAGAAAACAAAGTGTTTCTGCATCTGTTATATTCATGCTACAACAATAAAACAGGATTTGAACTATGTCAAGTAATTTTTAAAAAATATCGTTTGAATATATGCCAAGTGTTCCTTCTTTTAAATTTAATTCTCTTTCAATTTCTTTAGCTATACCTTCACCAACAGATATTTCGTGATCGCTTGATAAAGCATTTAATAATTCAACTAAATTTTTTCCTGTTTTTTCTCTACCTTGTTCTCCTGTTAAAAATAAATTGTCAGCAGTTACAAGCATAAGATCATCTAGTTTAATGATAATATGGTTGATTGCATCTGTGCTACCTCTTATTCCTAATTTTATTTTCATTTTATTAAGTAATAATATTTCTCCTCTACATAAGCTCTAGTTTGTTTGGATAACTGACCTTTTAATGCTAATTGCTTTATGTTGTATCTATATTCTGTTATTTTTTCAATCTCGTTATTTTCTCTTGCTATTAGCATTTTTTCTTCTATTTTAAAAAGTCTCATATCATCAACTTGATCGAAAGTAGATGGATGGTAAGTATAATCAAATGAATCGAATATTTGTTGGAAATAATGTTTTTGTTTCCCAATAATCCAAAAACTAATCCACGAAAATAAAATTGTACTTATTCCAAATATTGACAATAAAGTAGAAAGTGTATCAACAGATTTACTAGCGAAAAAACCAAGAGCAAAAGGAAAACCAAGAATGAATCCCCAAATCCAAAGTAAAAACAATCCTATATCTTTTCTTGTATATTTAGTGGGCTTTGTATTAAAATGATTATCGTAAAAACTTTTGTCTTTTCCTTGCCTATGATCTTGATATATTTTGCCTGTTAATATTTGTGTTTTTAAATCGTTTTTTTTTCTTTTCACTTTCCACCATTACTTGCAAATGTCACAATTAATTGATGTTTCTACACAATAACAATTTTTAATAGCAAATGCTTCGTTATATTTATAGGAACAACTAATAAAAATTACTGATAACAAAAAATACTTCATTAATATTTAACTTTTAATCCACCTTGAAAATAATTAGGTTCTTTTTTTAATTCTTCGGGAATGTCTAATCTTTCTACTTTAACATATTCTTGAAAGAAAAATTCAAATGATTCTCTATCGTTATTTTCTTGAGCTATTCTAATTTGCTCTAAATATTCTAATTCTAAAAGTTTATTTTTTTTATCTTCAGCTAAAAGATCGTCTATTTCCTTCTGTAATTCTTCTGATCTTGTAACTTCTAATCTTGGAACTTCTTGTTTTTCTTGTGAGATTGAAACAGGATTTTTACATCCCATTATTGTTAAAAATAAAATTAGGGCAAATGTCTTCATACTCTATACTAAGAGTAATTATCACTTTTTTCCACTATTTTGTGGTGGAAATCGACCCCAATTACCCATGCCATCGTAATCAAGGTTATCACCAAGATTGGAAAACGTATCTTCATTTGCTTCGATTAATTCTTCTACTTGTTTTTCTGATAATCTTGGCGATTTTTTATTTATAAAGTAATTGAACTTTTTATTACGATATAATCGGGGTAATCTTTTTATGAAATTAATAATTGTTCTCATTTCTTAAATTTATTATCTATCCAAACCTTGTAAGTATAAAGTGCCATCAACATAAATGTCAACAACAAACCATCAGTCCATGATAAATCCCATAATTCTTTTATTTCACTCATATCAATCGTTAGAATCAATGCTAGTAATTATTAAAAGAAAAAGCAAGACTAAAACGCACCCTGCAATAACATTAATTGCATAAAAAACATCGGGTAAACTTTCTAGTAATCTCATCATAAGGCATTACCATGTTCATCGTCACAATAAACTCTATCTGTATCATAAGTGCCATGCTGAATATTAGTTGGAGTAAAATTTGACGCAATTCTTTGCTGAATTTCAATCAAAACATTGTCGGCATAAATTATATCTTGCATATCTTTATTTAATATACTAGCGCCGTCTTCAAGATCGTCAAGCATATTTTCGCAAGAACTAATAATTCCTTTCAATGTAGTTTCTTCTAGTGAATCGTCTTCGTACATTTCTTTCATTCCTTCTCTTTTTGCAAAATCAATATCTGACTGATGATTAGAAACCAATAATTTATATTTGTCGATAAAAATTGGCATCATGCAAAGGCATACATATCGGTAGTTGCATCAACAACTGAATCTGTTTGTCCATGCACAACTTCAATAAGAAATTTTCTAACTGCTTCTGATATTTGCAATAGTTCGCTAAAGGTTTCGTAATCCATTGGGTTGTTATCACCTTGTCCACCATAGCAAATTTCATAACCTTCTTTAAGTGCAATAGGCTTGCCTTTAGATACTCGTTGCCAATTACCACTTGCGTCGCGTTGCCACTCCCATGCACAATGTCGAGACACAATATAAACCAAAACATCAAGTGCGCATCTTGGTAGACCATTGGAAAACTTGCCCCTGTTCCAATCAATGAAATCAATATCGGCAGTAGGGTAATCGTCTTTCACGTTTTTAATGACAACATGAACTCCTTTATGATTGCCTATGCCTAGTAATTCATCCATTTTTTTATTGCGATGACCCTTTGACTTGTAGCTCAAAAGATTGTCTTCGGGCATATGTTTTTTGGAAAGCACTCCGTTCTTGAATATAATATCACGTGGTTGCCAATTCTTCCAATTTACATCTGCATTTTCAAAATAATTTTTCATTTTAATATCCTTTGTTGATTGTTATGGTTTTAAGAATGACAGGTTTCCTCTGTATTGTCAACAGAAAAATTTGAAAAATGATGACCATGCTCATCATAAAAGGCTTGAACAACTTCTACTGCACCTAAAATTTTCATTTGTTCATCAGATTTATCACCAAGAGCAGAGACTTCTGCCTCGTTAATTACGATGTAAATTGCTTCTTCTAAGTTCATTGTTTTGTTTCCCAATTTTTTAATTCACCAAAAGTTTCTTCCCAATCATCTCTTATTTCAAGATCGGGAGTTTCGTTCAAGCCAATGCAACCATCAAGCAAAAGTGTCATTACTTCTGAAACACTCATGTTCATTGCATAATGCTCTGCGATGTCATCTCGCATCTCATCGGTAGTTGGATTACCTTCTCTAAGTTGTCTTTGTGTGGTTCTCATATTTTAATCTTCTTCACTTGTTGCTACAATCAATAGCTTGACGCTTTCGCCCTCTCCTGTCAACCCTAAAGTTTCAACAACTTCACCAAAAATTGATCCATCTTCGGGAGCAATGCTGACCCATGCACAATTCTGCCCATCTTCGGGAGAAGTGTAGACATCCCAATTAAATTCAAGTAGTCTAGCTTTCTGATATTTGGTTAATTTCATTTTCTAATTTGTTTATTTTTTTATATAAGCTATCTAATGTTTGTTCGATAGAAATAATGTCCATTACCCTCTCAGATTCATTAACATAAAAATGATCGAGTTCTGCCTCAAGGTCTTCTATGTGCCTTGATGTGTCTTTAAACTCTTCTTGAAGTTGTTCTTCTAGTTTTAATCCGTTAAGTGCTTCCTTGTTCATTTTTCTTGGTTTGCAAGATAACTTCTACATCATCTTCAAATTCGTGCGCGCACTCCCAATTTACATCTGTGCAACCATTGAATGATCCGTTTTTGTACAAAGTATCAATAACCCCTCTTGGGGCATCCCATGCAGTACGAAAAGAGTAAACTAATTTAGTATCTTCGTCAACATCTAAATTTGGCTCAACCGCGTTCCATTTAGTACCCCAATTTTTGATACTCCAAAAGTACCAATTATTGTTACCATTCTTCTCGTCCATGCTCAATGAACCTGTTGCTTGGAAGTCTTCAGAATCTTCGGGCATAGGTACGACTTTATTAAAGTCAAAAACTTTTTCGTCTGATGCGAAGAGTTCTTTTAATTCCATAATTTTTTCTTTTGATCCTTCAAAAGATACGTGATTTTGTGTCCAATTTGGCATAATTTATTCCCTCGGTATTGATTGATTAATTTTATTTATATCAAGTTCGTCTGCTCTTATTTTCCATGCAATTTCTCCATTGGTAGGATCAGCATATTCAATGTTGAAGTCGCAATCATCAAGAGTCTTGTATGGATCGTATTCTCTTACGATCTGTTCTGCTTCTTCACGACTTTCTGCTTCAACATAAAAGCAATTAATAATTTTAATTCCAACGCAGTATTCTTCTTTTTTACTCATATTGTTTTTCATTATAATGTTTATCTAGTAACGCGTCAAGCAAATTAATTATTCCCCATCCAATTTCACTATCCAACAAGACTACATCAAGGGAAGGGTCTTTGTCGTCATGCCACAAAATTGCAAGCAAATGATCTCTTTGTTTTTCTAACAATTCGTAGTCAATGTTCATGTTAATTGATTTTTGAATCATCTTCTTTATCTTTGTAACTCTTTAAGTAACCTTGCCTATTGTTATCTATTTCTGCTTGAGTGAACCATTTGTATTCTGTATTAATTAATTCATCTACATTACATGGATGGTATCCCATGCTTACAAGTAAACCCTTAAAGACATCTGCCATGCTTTCGACATCCATGTCATCGTCAACTTCAACACTATAAGTTTTATTATAATTAGTTATTGTTATTTTCATACTCTATTAACATCACTAGTCCATTCTAGTACATCATCATCATTTAAGTCGCAAGCAATTTGTATATTAGTAATGTTATGCCATGCTTGATCTGCATGGATGCTTCCATCTTCAAGTAAACTTGGTCTTTTAAATCTTTTATTGCAATTATTTTGGATATGTCTGTCAATAATTTCAATGTCATCAGCAATACAAGCCAAGCGATGTTTAAGTTCAAAGTTTTCTTGCATCAATCTTTCTAAATTATCTTTAGTTATCTGTCGTTCTACTTCTGTCATGTAAGTATAATTTGAATCTTTTTTTCTTTCAGCTAAAGTCATGTTTACTGAATCTTCGTAAGTTGGGTAATCGTCTCCTATAATTTCTTTCATCGTATTTCCAATCGGTAATATTCGTTCTCTATTTGCTCTGCTTCGGTAAGACTATCAAGACCATTGTAATCTTCATAGACTTCACGAATGTAATCTAAATCTTTTCCAACATAAAATGCAGGACTATAATCTCCTTCTTTGTGCAAACCATTTGATTTGTCTGCTTGAAGAATATAATCTAACATTTTTTGTGGCTCAACGTTCCAAACTTTTCTTACATATTTCATGCTTATACAATAATCTACTTGTCTACTGATGTCAAGAGTTTTTTGCTTCTACTTCTTCTTTTGTCATTTCTCCTCTGATAAAAGCACCAAAGTCATCATTGTTCAAGTGAGATGTATCGGGTGGAACAACACCAAACTCTCCACCTATGCCTAAAATTTCTGATCTTTGATTGAGCCTCTTGTTCATCTGCTCTTTTAATTCAAACATTTTTTCTACAAGGTCTTCTATTAGATAGTATTGACCTAGCTCGAAAAGACGAGTATCTAATCCACTCTCGACTTCAAACAATCCTTCAATCAATCTTATTTCTTCGTATTTATTCATCTTCTAGTTTTAGTTTTTCTTTTACTGCTCTCTCGCAAAGTTCGTTAAATGTTATACCTTGTTCATGTGCGAACATCATGTATGTTAGCAAATCATCTTCGGGTATGTCAAGCTCAATAGTTTCATATTTTACTTTTTTAATAATAAATGCTTCGTCTTGTGGAATAAACTTTAACTCGTCTCCCACTTCCCAACCTAATCTCTCCATCAAGTCATCGGGTAAGCGAAAATATAATTCGCCATCAAAACTTTCTTTAACTTCTAATTCAGTTACTTTCATTTCTTTTCTTGCTCCTCTACAAAACTAACTTCAGCATTTTGTTTCCATGCTTTACTTATTTCCCAATCAGCTTCCATTTCATCAAAAGCTCTACTGACTGCATCGTCTTGTGATTCAGAATCAATAAAGTAAGTGCGATAAGTTGTGCTTGCTATTTCTATTTCAAATGTTTTCATTATTTATTACTCTCCATTATTTTCTTTGCTTCCATAAGAGCATTGCAGAAATCTTCAATCTTGTCAACAGGAATCTGAAAATTTTTGTGATAACTAAGCCCTTGGCTTGTAATTGCCCTGCAAGTGACTGCATTGTTAAAGTCATACGCATTAACTTCAAGACCACTAAGCCCACTATAATCTTTTGAACTAGACCAAGAAGTTTGTTTCGCTAGTTCTTTCTTGGTTCTACCTTCTGACCAAATTATATTTTCTGTAATTGAATTGACCATAACTTATTCCTCGTACATATAAATTGGAGTAAATTCACCAACATAAGCACCCTCAATATTAAAATGAAAATACTCTATTGCCTCTTCTTCAGTCATACCTTCATTCATTAGTCCACCTATTATGTTGTTGGCAGAGTAAACGACTCTTCCATCACTAGAATAACCCATGATAGCATGGTCATGTCCATCGGCAAACAATGCTTCGGGATTGTACTCCCCAATAGTTTCCTTTAATTCCTCTACTCGTTTTGCGCGAATTTTTTGAATCTCTTTAATTATCTCCATACAACAAGATTACTACATAAGAGTGAGGTTGTCAACCTTTTTTCGGAAAATTAATAATTCTCTTGCAATAATTTAATTGCTTTGTCTTTAGCTTTGACTTCGCACTCCCACTTCGCAGACATATCGGGATCAATCGCAATGTGTGGTGGAGTATTACCTAAAGCAAAGTATTCTGCATGGGCGCGAGGTTTTTGTGGATTACCTTCTGACCAATGAAAGACAGGAGCAAGAAAGGTATTATCACCATCTCCTTGATTGACCCACGTGTATGCACAACGTTCTGCTTGAAATGTGATATTATGATCTTCTGATGGATTACAGAAGTCATGTAGATTGTCGTAGCAAACAGGAATATTTGCACCGAACGTGTTAAATAAATGCTCGCTAAATTTAATGCAGTTATCTACATTGAAGAAACCTTTGTCTTCGTTCTCGATAGTTAGTCGATTGTAAACACCTTTGTCGCACATAGATAGATTGCGAAAAAATCTAGTAGCGACTAACTCTAAGGTTTCGTCATCTTTTGGGTTGTAATTAATGTGGATGTTCATTGGCGCAGTATGATCTTGGGGTAGACCTACCATGTCAAGAACACTTGCTTGAAAATTTAACTCGTTTATTGTGCGAGCGACCTTATCTCTATCGGTAGATGCAAGGACGTTGAATTGATCGGGGTGAGAGCCGATAGATATTCCGAAATCTTTTGCTATCTTACCTGCGAATGACAATTCGCTTTTAATGGTAGATAAACTTACGAGATCATCAATAGAAAGTCCCAAAGTTGGATCAGTAACGAGAGGAAAAAGATTGCTACTGAGACGATAATGTAAAATGTTGTTAGCGATACAATGGCGAAGAATATAACGAGTAGCACGCACGTTATGCAAAATCCTTTCTGACAACTCTTTAATAGCTTCATCTCTGCCATCTCTTACACACAAATCATTGAATCGTTTGCGAGTCATAGTGCGAAAGGAATATTTTTTCTTGTCTTGCTCTTTGAGTATTTCGCTAATGCAAGTTAAGCCTAGTATTGTTTCTGACATACTTTTAATATAAACTAATTGAATCTAAAGTCAAGAACTTTTTTAAAAAGGTAACTTCCAACAATCTAAATCTTTTTTTATGTCATTAATTAATACCATTGTGATGACATCTTTTCTACCATAACGTTGGTAGTATCTATACATAGCTTCCCTGCTATATTGAACAAAATTTTTATCAGTAATTTTACTCTCTACCCAAGAGACTAAATCTTTTCTTTTGCAAATTAAAAAATAATCTTTTTGCTCAAATGCAATGTAGTCTGCCTTGCCAAGCAAAGAACCCTTTTCTCCTCTGACATTTTTAAACTCTAACCAAGTTATATTATAATCTAGTTTTGCATCTGAACGACTTTTTTTTCTTGCACCTTTTACATCGACTAAAGATGTTTTTTTAGTTTTTGAATTGTGAACTTTCCAATCCCAATGTTCATTGACATCTTGTTGTCTCGTAGCTTGCGTAGTCTCAAGCCCTTTTTTTTGACAGGCAAGTGAGAAATTAGCTTCTGACCCTTTTTTAGCATCAATAAAAAAAGATTGATATGAATTAGGCATAATTTTTAAGCACCCAATTTAGATAGTCTTTTAATTCGTAGCAAAATCTTTCTTCATTATCTTGCTCGATCCAAAATTCTAGTTGTGAAATTAATGATCCCATTCTGTCTCTAATAGCTTCCAAATCTTCGACACTAAATGTATCATTATCAGTAATATCGTCACCGACTAATTTACTTAGCTCTGTGAGTCTTTTAACGTATGCTTTTTTATCCATAATTATTCGTTCCATCCACCCCCACAACAAACATCTTCTAATATTTGGTCAATATATTGTTGTAGTTTTGGTTCTAGTTTATCTGTCAAAAATTCTCTTGCGCACTCACTTTTAATATTTATTTGAGTGTCCTCAAGTTCTTCTAATACTTTAAGAATAATTTCCCTCATGGTAATTGTCAAGTGTTTCTAGTCTACTAATTGCATCATCAAGCATTCTTAGTGCCTCTTCTGCATTGTCATAAAAATCTTTTGTAGAGTGATCTCCGATACCTACTGCATTATCAGATAGTAAGCTAAGTGTTAGTTTAGCTTTTGTCTTGTCTGCTTCAGCAGATGCTTTTAACATATTATATAATTCTTCGTTCATTTTTCTTTTTTAAATTTAGCTTTAAAACAATTAATTTCTACATCATCAATTTTTATCTCTGCAATAACTTTACCCCCATTAAACAATAATTTTCGTAAAAGAATAATGAGGTCATCATCCTGCAAAGTAAATTCTTCTGTAAACTCTTCTTTAATCATTACCTGTTAGTATATACCATATCTGAAGACATATCAAGAGAAAAAACATAATAATTGCCCCAAATAACTCTTTAATTGCAAGAAATCTTTCCTTCATTTAATTTATTTGCTTCCAACCAATTTTTTTTCTGCACTCCCAATTTGATTTTGCCATTTCTTTTTGTCGTCTAAGTTCATTCCCTTGACTTTTTAATATTGCAATAGCTTTATCTTCATTTAGTCCACCATAAAGAACTTTTTGAACACAAACTTGTACTTCTCTTGCAGTAACTCGATAAGGAAAGTTCCTATAAAGAAACTTATAAAACTTGCCACTTATTTTGCCTTGCTTTAATTTTTTGTGCAAGAATTTTCTATAATTACAATTTCTAGTATTATGTAACGTCTTCATAACTTATAGGTTTTTTTAATTTATTTATTTGAAGTTTAGTTTCTTCAAAAAATTCTCTATCTGTATCAACTCTCCACTCTGCATCTTCACCTTCGGGGTAATCAATGTAACACCAATGAGTTACATCACCTGTTAAAAAACCCACATTGCTTCCAAAGGTATGATTATTTGAATCGGGATAATCTTCGTCCCTGCCGTAATAGAAACCCACCCAAACACCTGTGCCTTCAAAAAAGTAAAGTAATCTTTTCCCTTCTTCGGGAATTTGATCTTCAATTTTAATCCAATTAATCATTTTTTATCACCCCAAAAGCCACAAACACATGGTTTATTGTCTTTTTGATTTGCTCCTTCTCGAAAGCCTTTTTCGTAAGATTGATTGGCGTTTTTAGATAGTATCTTTTCAAATTTTTTAGCAAGGTATTCTTGGGCATCTGCCCATCCTTTATCGTAACCTCTACGATAACTTATTTCCTCTGTCATTTGCTCGATCATTTTACAATGTTAGCGCGTTTAACTTGATTTGTCAAGATATAAAATTAATCTATCTTTAGGGTCAAGTTCGCTAGGAAGATAATGGTAGTGTGTCCTTCTTAATTTGGTAACATCTAATATTCCTTTTTCTGTTATTTCAGACCAATCAACTTCGCCATCTATTAGTAAATTAAAATGCCTAGCATCATCAATGATAACAATGCAGTCTTCTTGGTGGAAATTCATTACTGCATCTAGTTCTTCGTACAAAGGGCAGTCTTTGTCACCTCTAGCAGTTACTCCACAACTCCAATGACCATCTAGGAATATTATCGAACGACCTTTTATGTTGGGAAGTATTTCGGGTAGCTTACTTGAGCTATCGCCTTGTATAAAAGTTATTTTATTACCTCTGTAATTTAATTTAGCATTTTGAAAAAGTTTTTGATCTAACTCTATGGTGTAAAGATTTTTAAAATGTGGTTCAAGTGAAAAAATCGTACCCCCAAGATAAGTTCCTGTCTCTATAAAATTAGGGTAATTTTCTACCTCTGCTTTAAGGTACTTTAGGTATTGTAAGTTTATTGATGGCATACTAATTACTATCCCACACTTTACCTTCTTTGTCAAGGTCAGAACTCCAAATCATTAATTTTT
>Ga0066840_10000142_pt1 | contig 10659 bp, 11 predicted proteins | sample ETNtaG_32_FD_67281 | JGI IMG/M metagenome (GOLD analysis project Ga0066840, IMG submission 67281) | Marine microbial and viral communities from oxygen minimum zone, Eastern Pacific Ocean - ETNP201302PF84A | ecosystem: Environmental > Aquatic > Marine > Oceanic | place: Pacific Ocean: Eastern... | reverse complement strand
TCTCTAGGATTTTGCGTTCCATTTGTATGACTGGGATGCCATTATCTGCTGGGATATTAGTTACTACGGCTTTTATATATTTTGTAACTGCATCTTTTATCTGTTGCTTAAAATCATCAAGCTCAAAATTGATCAGTCGATTCAGCTTGATAAAGCCTTTGTAATCCGTCACATTAAATGTCAGGGTACCTCGGACTGCCATAGGCACTGCGAAGTCAGCAAATCGCGGATCAAACACATCAAAGTATGGAATGCCAAAGCGTATCTGGACATTCCCAGAAAGATTGATAAAATAAATCTCCGCCTGGAATGGTGAAGCCCCTCCAAAAGCTGTCCCAACAAGGTTAGTTAAGATGGGAAAGTTGGCCGTTTGGATGGTTTGGTCATGAGGCCCCATGATGTAGTCTTGATTCTCTCCATCTTTTTGGGGATAGACAAATACAGCCATTTCTCCATCTTTGACACGCAAACTACTTCCATAGCGTATGGCGTTCTCTTTGTTCGTGGAGTTCGCCTCTCCGGAGGGTCTCCACTTCCATACGAGGTATTCTTGCTCATCACATCGGATGACGTCCATCATCCCACCTTCTTTTTTATTTCCGAATAGTCCCATTATTTAATCTTTAGAGTTGAAGCGTAGTGGTTAATTTCTTCTAATGTTTTCTTATCATCCTTCATAGAAAATCTTGCCTTCATGATAACTTGTTCGCACTTAGAATGCCACACATTGACAAAACTGTTATGTATCTGATTTTCCGGCTGATTTGCAGTAAAAAAGTTTCCTTTTTTCTGTGCACGCGGTAGGGCGAGTGAAAGGAATTCAAGCATGTCATCCTTGGTGGTAGGGATGGGAAAATTGGAGATAATCTCCATTTTTTTTCGGTCTACTTTTCCAGGCCCTGAGATATCAGATAGCGCATCAGATAGTGCCCCTCCAATTGCTGCGAACGGATTGTCCGTTTGTTTTTCCATAACGCGCATATCCTCTGCCTCATTGAGCATCTTAAAGAGACGTTCAATCGAAGAATTGGCATCTACATTCGTGAAGGCATGGCCACAGTAACCACAACTTGTCTTAAAGGATTCTACCATGGCACCACATGAAGGACATTTTTTTACATCACCGTATTTGTCCGACTTGGGTGCTGCGGGGGCTGGAGGAGAAGTAGGCGGGGGTGGTGCACTAGCCTGCATAGCCTGCTTTTTTTCAAAAAGCCTTGCATCGAGCACCATTTCAAATTCGTCCAAGTCGATGCCCATGGCTTCCGCTTTTTTAAAGAGAACTTGCTTTTCTTTTTCGGTGAGCTCCCCATCCATGAGAGCCATTTCGATAAGTTTTTCTACTTGCTCGTTGTACATAGTGATAATCTACTCAATTTCAAACAATCTTTCGAGGGTTTCTACATCTGTTTCTCCTTTGAGGGATAGTTTTAACTCCTTGTTTTCAGCCTTACTTAGTTTCATTAAATCCAAGACCTTGTTACACAGTGTAACAAGTTTGGCTGCCGTTGATTGAAGTTCATAGGCTTTTTCAAAATTATCTACCATACTGTTGTAGTCGTTCACATAGGAATCTCTTAGTACTCTGTAGGGTGCTAAAAGGAATTTACTAGTGAAGAAATAAATGCCAGTGAAATCGGTAAGTTCCACTTCGATTTTTGCATTAAGAGCCGGATACTCTTTCAAGAGGTTGCCTGCTTCATAAATGGCATCTCGCATTCGTCTTTCCTCAGCTAGTCTTTCTTCTTCTGCTTTAGCCGCCGCCTCGCGAGCAAGTCGCTCCTCCTCCTGTCTTTTTAATTCTGCTTCACGAGCCAAGCGCTCTTCCTCTTCTCTTTTTTCCCGAGCTATACGCTGATCTCGGGTTTCCTGCTCTACGAGTTCTATTACTCCAAATGCATCCCAAGCATAACTGGTGTAGTATTTGTCAGTTGAAAGATCTCCTGGGGCTGCTTTCGGGAAATTGTAATCCGAAAACATTGATACATATTTATCCTTAATAAGCAAGTCATAAGTCTTATCGAGGGTATATGGTATGTTCTCCAATGCTGACGTATCCCCCTCTTCCATCGCAGCTAAAATTTGGTGGAAAAATGCAACCTGTTCTTTACTCGTTTCTTCTCGTTTTGTGATTTGCCCTGTTTGAGAGTTTTTGGTGATATAGTTAATCTGTAATCCATTGTCATAGGTTGTTGTGGTTTGCCATTTGCCCTCTATGATGACAATGTCTCCATCGAGTAGTCCTTTGTTGTTCATTTGCCCTCTTATCGACAAATCCTGAGTTTTGTAGCTAAAACTCCCATTCCCTATATTATTTGAAAAATTTACTGAAATGGATTCGCCTGTTACTGTTGCATTTATAGTCCACAGGCCATTTGCATACCCTTTGGCATAGTTCGTTTTACAGGATATAGTTCCGGAAGATCCAGAAGACCTTAGAGTTGTTGTCGTATTAAATGATCCACTACGCAAATGATCTTCATAGGTGCCTTTTATGGAGACTGTAAATTTGTCATCTCCTGCACTTTTTGTTCCAGTGTAGCTGAAAGCTCCATCATATAATCTATTGCCGTTTTCATCCTCATAATAGGTATAAGTGGCATTCCCGTCGAGTCCTCTTGTGGTTGAGTTTTGATCAGCCCAATATGGCCCTGAATAGCTTTTACGGGATTGTCCATAGGCCGTTAAAGCAAAAAGGCCTAAGACAATGAGGGATATTCTTGATTTCATAGATAGATTTTTAGATTTCATAGGTAGATTTTTAGTTGAAAAAGATACGTAAAATTGACGGAATAGCCTTTGGCTAAACGATACTTTACCGATATTTACTCTATGACGAGAACACTTGATTTACGTTCAGATACGGTTACGCGTCCCACACCTGCTATGCTGGAGGCTATGATGAAGGCACCAGTAGGTGATGATGTTTTTCATGAGGACCATACTATTAAAGCATTAGAAGCAGAGTGCGCAAGCCTTTTTGGTATGGAAGAAGGCTTGTTTTGTCCGAGTGGTACAATGTGTAATCAGATTGCCATAAAGGCACACACTCGACCAATGGATGAGGTCATTTGTGATCATTTAAGCCACATCTATTATTATGAGACGGGTGGGTATGCATTTAACTCGGGGTGTTCGATTAAACTTATTCAAGGTGATCGTGGACGAGTGACAGCTGAACAAGTTCGGGCCTCGATTCAGCCCGATAATGATTGGCTTCCTATTTCCCGATTAGTGGTACTAGAAAACACCTGTAATAAGGGAGGTGGAACCTGTTATGACTATGGCGAGATCGAACGGATCCGCGCTGCATGTGATGAACATGGTTTAGCGCTTCATCTTGATGGTGCCCGAATCTTTAATGCTTTAATGGCTACAGGTTCTTCACCCAAGGCGCTGCACGGTAGATTTGATAGTATATCAGTATGTCTTTCCAAAGGCTTGGGTTGCCCTATAGGTTCAGTATTGTTGGGCAGTAAAGCCTTTATAAAGTATGCTCGTAAGATTCGTAAGGCTCTCGGCGGAGGTATGCGACAAGTGGGTTATTTAGGTGCTGCTGGGCTCTATGCCTTAGAGCACCATATTGATCGTTTAAAGGAAGATCACGATAAGGCTAATAGCATTCAATCTATATTGTCCAATCAAGCTTATATCGACTCAGTAAGTCCAGTGTCTACAAACATTGTGTTAGCTGATGTTGTAGCATCTTATTCAGTACAAAGTGTACTCAATCATTGGAAGGATAAAGGGCTTTTAGCGGTTCCTTTTGGACCTCAAACCATTCGGTTAGTAACACACCTTGATCTTCTAGAGGATGATATGATGTTACTCGAGGAGATTTTGACCTCCACGCCTAAGTAGCATTCTAAAATAAGAACCTAGTCTTTTTTGTAAGCTTCAATGATGAGATTAGGAGTGTATGAAACTGCAGATGTCCTTCTTCCTGTAGCAAACAATGCCACCTTCATTGTTGCTTTCACCACAATCCATAAGAGCTTCCGAAAAGTGTTTTTTACCGGGCCCTTTACTCGGAGTGAGGAAGGATGTATATCTACCTTATGGGCACCGCAGGCTAAAAGGAGTTGAATGGCTGAGTGTTTATTCAGGACCACACCATGGGTGAAGTCTCCGAAGGCATAGAAGCTACCAATCGGAGCATCAATGTTAGGACTTCGAAGAATAAGTTTTCCGTTTGGGTTAAGTCGACTAAACATTTTCTTAAGAAGTTCAACAAGTTCTTCTTTGTCGAAGTGTTCAATAAAATCGATGGCAAAAATAACGTCGTACCGTTCCTCCTGATCCAGAGCTGAATGTACATCACATAACTCAACAGGTATACCTAACTCTTTGGCACGCTGAACTTGTTCTGGACTTGTGTCGATAGCCCGTATATTTTGGAATCCCTTGTGTTGTAACCAATGACACAAACTGCCATAACCTGAGCCTAAGTCTACAATGGATGCCGCGTAATTCGCAGGCAGTAAATGCAGAAATTCATCAGTGTAAACTTTTTGATCCCATGCTAGTTTTTCGTTGAGGCTGCTAGATAGCGTGTTTCTTTTAGCTTGTTGCCGAAAGTAGTCTTTGTAAAAGGTATCTCGATATGCCATCCGATAGGAAAGATACAATAGCGGTAAATCATATAAAAACAAAAGGCCCTCTCAAGGAGGGCCTCAGCTTTGGTTCGGTGCGTCGTAGTTATGTTTTAATGCATTTCGAACTAAGCAAACAAAAATAGACTCAGGTGCTATTGTACCATGAAGCCTGTATTGAATGTAGTGCTATTCGCATCCAAAGTCAAGATATATTGACCCTTTGTTAGGTCAGATACATCGAAATTGACAAAGCCGTTGCTTATTTGGACCTTTCCGTGCTCAATTTGTTTACCTGTAAGGTCTAGTATTGCAAAGTTTGCTTCTGCGTTGATATTCTCACGTAACATGATGGTGAGTTGACTTGACGCAGGAATAGGGAAGGCTAAAATATCAATTGATTCTACCTGATCGATGCTCGAGGTTGGATTGAGTGAAAAATCGGTATCAAAACGAGGCAGAATCTGATAACCCTCCGTGCGAGGAGCAGATTGATCATACTGAGATCCAATACCAACAACATTAAAACTACCTTGCAGGGTAAGGACGTTATTGAAAATCACATCCCGATTGGCATCGATACGGATTTCGTACGTATTGCTTCCGTCTGTTGCATTGACATTAAAGCTTGATCCTGAGGCAATATCCCATAGTCCCTGGAGACTTAGATTGTTGATGCGAATTAGTTCTGCTTCTTCAGATTCTCCTAAAGGACCTGTAACTAGAGTAGTGTCATAGTTGCTACTAACTCCTCCTTGGAATAGGTTGTTTAAGAAAGAAAGTCTTGCAACACCGTTGCTCATGGTGATACGTCCTTCTGCAATCACAGAATCTCCAACCATAGGCATATACGAAATGGATGAATCGGGTGTGTAGACCCAAATGCTTCCTGTACCATCGGTCATCGAAAATTCAACGCCATTGCTTCCTTCTCTAAAGTCAGGGCTAGTAACAACTCCTCGCAGGGTATGTGTATTGCCAAAGGAGTCCACATCACCGTTGGCATCAACAGTGGTGACAGCACCAATTGTAGCATCTGGATACGTTATTAAGTTTATACATTGTCCGGCAGGGCTCTCTGTGATATCAATGCTATAGTATGGTTGAAGCTGATATCCTGTATTGTACGGCGCATTAAATGTAAACTGTCCGACTGTTCCTTGGATGTCAACTGTATCTGCTGTAGGCGCTGCTGCAGAAAAAAGTTCAGTATCATTGTCAATTCGGATAACAAAAGAGTTCCCTGCGTTATCCGTTGCACCGACATTAAAACCGGAACCTGAAGGAGCGGAAGGCCAATCGGTAGGGTCAAGCACAAGGCAGTTTAAGCGAATAAATTGTGACTCTACTTCTTCACCGAGTTCTTGATCGTATATAGCCGCAGTGATGTTTGGGGTTCCAACACTGAATACTGTATCGGCGATTACTTGGGTTAGCCCATTAAAGAAATTGATCTCACCACGCACTACGACTAAGTCTCCTCGAGATACAGAATAGCCAAAATTGTTGGAGCTGAAAACTGAGATTCCTCCAGTTGAATCCTCCATCGCAAAGAGTAAGCCAGGGGGACGAAAGTTTCCGCTCCCTACAACACCTCTTAACTCGACGCGCACACCAGAGCTATCTGGTTCGCCGGTGGCACCTGTAGTGTTTACCTGATCAATAAAGTAGGGCGTGTACTGCCCAAAACTAACACCAACACTCAAGGTTAGTGCGATTAAAAGGGTAGATATAAAATGTTTCATAAGTCTAATTGCCTTAAATATATTAAATGAGTTAGGTGTCCTGTCTATCGAAGGATTATCATATTGTAAACAAAATGCGTTAGGCGTGGATAAGTCTACTACATTTGCAATGCAATGCAAGATTCTTCGATAAAGAGTTATCCTGTGATGGAATCGTTTCTCTCCATACAAGGAGAGGGCGGACACCAAGGCAAAACAGCCCATTTTATTCGATTAGCCGGATGTGATGTGGGATGCCCTTGGTGTGACGTGCCTGAGTCTTGGGAGGCGGCAGATCATGAGTTGCGCACCATTCTGGATCTCTCTAAGGAAGTCCAAGAGAGCCCTGCTCCGCTTGTAGTGGTTACAGGAGGAGAACCTGCCATGCATAATCTAACGCATCTAACCGAAGCTATTCACAAACATAAGCGTAAAAGCCACATTGAAACCTCTGGAGCCTATCCATTAAGTGGTCATTGGGATTGGATTTGTGTATCTCCAAAGCGATTTAAAAAGCCGCTCGATAGCGTCTTAATACAGGCTCATGAAATCAAAGTAGTCATAGCCCATCGTAATGACTTGCGCTGGGCGCAAAAATTTGCTGAGGCTGGCAACGAAAGCACGCGCTACTTTCTTCAACCGGAGTGGTCTGTAGTGGATGAAGTAATGCCTCAGCTTTTATCCTTTATGAATGAACATCCCAAGTGGGAGTTAAGCCTTCAAATTCATAAATACATCGGACTGCCATGAGGTGTGTTGTCCAGCGAGTATCCTCAGCTGCTGTCCATGCAGAGGGAAAAGCGGCTGGCTCCATTGATCAAGGCCTGCTCGTATTCGTTGGATTTGGCCATCAAGATGATGAGACGGTTATAGAACCTATGCTCAATAAGCTCCTTAAGCTTCGCATTTTTGCTGATGAGGAAGGTAAAATGAAGCATAATGTTGTGGACATTAACGGGAAAATGCTCCTTGTAAGTCAGTTTACGCTCTATGGGTCATTAAAAAAGGGACATCGTCCGAGTTTTACTGAGGCATGTCCACCAGAAACAGCCCGATCGTTATACGATGCCTTTCTAGCTAAAGCCGAAGTTATGTACCCCAGTAGGATACAATCGGGAATCTTTGGCGCAGATATGAAGGTGAGTTTGGTAAATGACGGCCCGGTAACCCTATCTTTAGAACTCTAGTAAATCGTTGGATAGTGAAAATCAAATTACTCATTCTTGATGTCGATGGCACGATGACCAATGGTCAGATTCATGTAAGTGCTCACGGAGAACTATTTAAGTCCTTTAATGCAAAAGATGGCCATGGTATGCGTTCGGCTATGCAAGAAGGGGTAGAGGTTGCTATCATCTCTACGAGTAACAGTAAAGATATTATTGGGGCTCGCATGCAGATGCTCGGTATCTCCCGCTACTATGCTGGTCCGCAAGATAAGCTTGAAGTCTTGGAGTCCTGGATGCAAGAGCTTGACATAGAAAAAGAGTCTATTGCCTTTGTAGGCGATGATCTAAATGACAAAACCATCATGGAGTATGTAGGATTGGCTGCATGTCCTCAGGATGCTGTAGAAGAAATCAAGCTTCTGGTTGATGTGGTCCTGAGTAAGAAGGGTGGGGAAGGTTGTGTACGAGAGTTTATTGATCGATTTATCCTTTCAACCGGGGATTAATACTTGGAGTATTCCTTAATGAAAGAGGGCAAGCATTCAACTCATCTTCGATCTGTATTGGATAAGAAGGACCGCAAGCTGACCATGCTCGACCTATGCCGTATTGATTCATTAGGTAACAAACGATTTAAACTAAAGGGCTTTCTATCGGAGGCACAGCGACTTGGTAAGACAACGCTCATTTCCGTAGGAGGTAATCGCTCAAATCATCTCCATGCCCTAGCGCAGATAGGGCAAGAAGTTAATATGACTACTGTAGGGATTGTTCGAGGAGAAGAGATAACAACGCCAACATTAGATGGCTGTAAAACCAAAGGAATGGTATTGCACTTTATTACTCGAAATGAGTTTCATGAGCGGCATTCATCAGACTTTAGAGCATCATGGTTGAAACGATATCCCAAAGCATTTTTTATTCCTGAAGGAGGAAGCGGTTTTTTAGGGACATTGGGCGTTGCTAACATGTTGTCAGGGATCGATTTGTCGATCTACCATCGTGTAGTCCTGCCTGTAGGCAGCGGCGGCACCTATATGGGACTGTTAGATCTTGCAGATGTTAAGTTATGGGGCTATCCCATGGTTCACGATGCTTCCCTTCCAAAACGCATGCAAGACTTTTTGCCAAAGGTCAATTCATCTGACATACAGTTGGATTATGCTGCAGCAGGTAGAGGATTTGCCAAACTTCGCCCGGAAGACTTGGAGTTTCAAGATTACTTTCTCAAAGAAAAGAACGTCTTACTCGATAAAACATACAATCTAAAACTAGCACGGCACCTATTTCAAGATGAGTCTTGGTCCGGGCATTGGCTTTGGATAAATACGGGTGGTTTACAGGCGGATAGGGATTGAGAAAGGCCGTAAACTCAATTGTTCAGCGGCACATTTTTTTGGGAACATATCTTACCCGCAGGGAGGGGGTGGATTGGGTGCCTAGTCCTCAACCCGCAAAATATCAGCCAGCGACAACATATCACTTGCACGGAAGCCTTTCTCCGTTTGGACAACCCGACTGCATTCAATGACAGGATCATGTTCATAGAACAGAATAAAGTTATTGTCTGCGGCTTCTGCCAAAAAAGCCTCCTTTTCTCGGATGGTTTGTAAAGGATCAATATCGTATCCCATGACCCACGCTAAAGGAATGTGCGTAGGAGACGGTAGCAAATCAGCCATAAACACTAGGGTTTCCTCTCCAATTTCTAGATGGGGGATGAGCATACCGTGGGTGTGACCATCGGCAATGGCAAACCACAACTCAGGAATAATCTCTGTGTCATCGTTGACAAATTTTAGCATGCCACTTTCTTTGATCGGCAAAATATTCTCCTTGAGAAAGGAGGCCCGCTCCCTTGGATTAGGATCAGTAGCCCATTTCCAATGATTTTCTTCGCTCCAATGAATGGCATTAGGAAAGGTTAACTCCAAATCACCATTCGGCCGCTTTTGCACGGCGCCACCGCAATGGTCGAAGTGAAGGTGGGTTAAGACAACATCGGTAATCTCTTCCCTTGTATATCCAGCGCGCGCAATGGAGGCCAATAAATCACCTTCACCATGGGGTTCAAAATGCGAACGGAACTTGTCATCTTGTTTATTTCCCATCCCAGTGTCAATGAGAATTACCCTTCCATGGGCTTCAATAAGGAGGCACCGCATTGCCCATGTGCAACGATTGTTTTCGTCAGCAGGTTGATGTCTATTCCAGAGGGCTTTGGGTACAACACCGAACATAGCTCCACCGTCGAGTTTGAAATGTCCCGTATCGATAACGTGCAGATTCATTTCGCAAGTTTAGATTTGAGTTGAATCATTTCCATGAGAGCATGCGCACAATCCTCGCCCTTATGGGACTTTCTTTCTACGGAATCATTTCCTCCTGCTCGAGCCCAAGCTTGATCTCTTGAATTGGTGGTAAGCACGCCATTAATAATAGGTGTGCCATAATCTAAGGCGAGCGATGTGAAATGATTAAAAACACTTTGATTGATGTAGGCGTCGTGATCGGTTTGTCCTTTAATCACACAACCCAATGCAATGATTCCATCAAACTGCTCTGCGTCAAGCGCCCATTTAGCCACAAGGGGTAATTCATAAGCTCCTGTAACGCTATACGTCGTAATAGAGGAAACTTCTATTCCATAGTCTTCCTTCAAGGTATTGATCACGCCAAGATTAAGGGCAGCCGAAATTTCCTTGTAGTATGCAGCTTCTATAATGGCAATTCGCATTGCAGGGGAGAATCTATTGATTACTTGGTGTAGTTCAGTAGACCGTCGATAGAATACTCTGCAACACGTCCACCTGCATCATATTGAAGATAGAGGTGGTGATCTGGAAATGCATTGATTTCTTGGCATCTGCTATGGGCAGAAGGCATATCATTCATATGGATATGATAGAGCGCATCCTTAAGCAGAAGAGATAGTAAGATCTTGGGACGGTCAGTTGGCGCATTGGCGATGGCCTCATCATAAAGCTTACCTGCAGATTCCATATCTCCTTGACTCGACACTATATCACCTTCAAGAGAATGCTGAATCCAAGAATACCCTTCTGGAGCCTCCCATTGATTAAGGAAGGAGAGAGCTTCTTCAAAGTTTCCGTTATCAAACTCGCGTGTGGCAGCTAAAAGCTGTGCACTTTCCTCCGAAGCATTTTCTATGCC
>Ga0066840_10000141_pt1 | contig 10726 bp, 18 predicted proteins | sample ETNtaG_32_FD_67281 | JGI IMG/M metagenome (GOLD analysis project Ga0066840, IMG submission 67281) | Marine microbial and viral communities from oxygen minimum zone, Eastern Pacific Ocean - ETNP201302PF84A | ecosystem: Environmental > Aquatic > Marine > Oceanic | place: Pacific Ocean: Eastern... | reverse complement strand
ATGGCACACAAAGGCAAAGGCTCCTGCAAAGGAGGAAAAGGCGGAAAGAAAGGGTACAGATAGATGGCTAAACGCGGACTCTATGCAAACATCCACGCCAAACGTCTAAGAATCAAAAAAGGTTCTGGCGAGAAAATGAGAAAACCCGGTCAGTCCGGTGCACCTACTGCTGCAAACTTTAAACGTGCAGCCAAAACAGCTAGAAAATAATGAAAAAAAAAGCAACTGAAGACCAGTTTAACGAGTTGCATAATTTAGTTACTAAAGAGTTTCTTACCCGTATAAAAGCAGGAGAAGCCACTACACAGGACTTAAAAGCAGCTTGTGATTGGTTGAAAGCTAATGATATTAGCGGAGTTGCTTACGATGGAAACCCTTTAGCTAAACTTGCGAAAGTTATGCCAACCGTTGACCCAGAATTAGTACAGGCAAAGCTCTATGGCAAAAACCTCTGAATACTATAAATCCAACCCAAAAGCTAAAGCCAAAAGGCTAAAGCAACAAAAACGATACAACAAAACTAAAAAGGGATTAGCCCTACGTGTTAATGCAAACAGACTTAATCGACAACTTGGTACCTACGGAAATGGTGATGGGCAAGACGCTGCTCACTATAAGGGGAGTACTACCAAGGGCAGACTCCAAAGTCCATCCACAAACAGGAAAAGCAGACTCAAAATACGTAAATGACCCCTCTACTACCTAGTCCAAAACATTACTTACACAATTTAATAACCATGACAAGTTCAGATTCTAAAAGGCTCTGGAGAAGAGCTATTAAAGAGCACTTCAAATGTACATGTGTTTATTGCGGAGAAACTTATGATTTTAATCAACTTACACTCGATCATGTCAAACCTCGTTCAAAAGGTGGGCAAGATCTTACAAAGAATGTTGTTTGCGCGTGCAGACGATGCAATCAGGATAAAGGTAGTAGCCATTGGCTCGGATGGATGCGGAAAGTATTTGGAATACAGCCATTGCGAGAACTAATTATTCATCAACACATTAAATAAATGGCAGAATCTTACAAAGATATGCTTGGCTTTACTTGGAAAAAAGAAGGAGACAAGTATGTTCAATATAGAGGGGATGGCTCAAAAACTGGTAAAACAAAACCATATAAAGCAAAGAATAACACTGGCGGAGCCAAAACCAAAACTCAAAAAATTCGCGGAAGCGGAGCAAAAAATAAAGGCAATAAAGTAGATCTTAATAATCCTAAAGTTGGCGATACTAAAAAAACAAAAAGAAGTAGAGTAGGAAAGAAATGGATAGGTGGCGAGACTTTAGTTTATACCGGTACTAAATGGGTTCCAAAAGCTGACTATAAAAAGATCACACCAGACAGAGTTGGAAAAGTTGATCTAAACTCAAGAGAATACAAACAAGCTAAAGAAATTAACGAAAGAGTTTCTAAAAACAATAATAAAAAAGAAGAAAACAATAATAACAATAATAACAATAATAACAGCAACAATAACAAGAATAATAATAACAATAATAAAGAAGAAAAAGTAGTTGTTAAAGAAGAAAAAGTAGAAAATAACAATAACAACAATAACAACAACAATAACAACAATAATAACAAGGAAAAAGAAAACAAACCAAAAGACAAGTTAAAAATTAAAACTCCTAAAGGATTTATTAGAGAGAAAGGTAGATTATATTCTGTCAGAAGTGCTCAAGGTATGAAAGCTAAAAACAGATTAAAAGCCAAAGAACGTGCCAAAGAAATGGCTAGAAAACGTAAAGAAGCGAAGAATAAATAAATGGCAAAGCAAGTTGGTTTAAATGCTATAATTGAGCAGACTGCAAAAAGCATTAAAAAGATTCGTGATATTCCTAATTATAAGGATTCACCAGAATATAAAGTTATTAATCAACAGTTAAACAACCAGCATTGGAGTACAGAAAACGGCTTTGTAAAATTAGACACTGATGAAAAAATAAGACTTCATCAAGAGATAATGTATCATTCTGGTACTACAAGAACTAATAAAAACCTTTGGTATCACGATCAACCTTGGATGCAAGAAAAAGGAGTTTTCTTAGGGAATGTAAATAAGAAAGGTAAACCAAGTCGTGTTAAAGCTAAACAAGCTTTTGGTAAAGTTCAAGACCCTAGCGAAATAGGTTATAACGACGATGCTCTTTATAAAGGCACTCAAGCTGCACAAGAAGCTGACAGGAAATTTAACTTAGCTCCGGGAACTACTGGTTATACACAAGTCCACGCAAGATTAGCTCAACTTGACCCAGATGGTTCTTTAGGATTTAACACTCCTGAAATGTTTAACGAGATAAAACGATTTAATATTAGAACTGTTAAAGATAAGTTAGATATAATTAAACAGTTAAACGCTGACTTAAAAAGAAATGGTGTAACAAAAAAATCTGACCTTTATTCTGCTGGACATGGATACTCAAGAGCTTCAGGTGGTCCTGCCACAGCACGTAACTATGGATTCCCAGAATTAGGAAAAGATAATTACAGAACACAAAACGTTGGAGACTTACCTAGAAAAGACCTAGATGAAATAGGTATTGATACATCATGGTCGATGTTTGTTGATAGATATTTAAGTGATGTTCATGGAGCAGGACTTATAGAAAAAACTGAAGCTCAAAAGTTTTTAACTGATGCAGATTTATTAGATATTCTTTCTAAGAAGGTTGACTGGAAAACTGCTCTAAGCAAGCGTATAGCTGCTCAGAACAACACATTATAACTTTATATATGACTGACGTTTTAACGTCCTTACAAGGCGATTTCAAGCTGTTTCTGCAAGCATTATGGGAGCAGCTTGATTTACCTTCACCTACTAGGGCGCAATATGCCATTGCAGACTATTTACAACACGGACCAAAACGACTACAGATTCAAGCCTTCCGAGGAGTCGGAAAATCTTGGATTACTGGAGCGTTCGTGCTGTGGACTCTGTTTAATGACCCAGAAAAGAAAATAATGATAATTTCCGCTTCTAAGGAGAGAGCGGACAATATGAGTATCTTCTTACAGAAACTAATTATCGAAACACCATGGCTAAGTCACCTACAACCAAAGAGCGACGACGCGAGATGGTCAAGAATTTCCTTCGACGTTCTATGCTCACCTCATCAGGCACCATCAGTGAAAAGTGTTGGTATTACTGGTCAGTTAACGGGAAGTCGTGCAGACTTAATGATTCTGGACGACATAGAAGTACCGGGAAACAGCATGACGGAGTTGATGCGTGAAAAACTTCTTCAACTCTGCACAGAAGCGGAATCCATCCTTACACCGAAAAGCGATAGCCGTATTATGTATCTCGGGACTCCTCAGACTACTTTTACTGTTTATCGTAAGCTGGCAGAGCGGAATTACAGACCGTTTGTTTGGACCGCACGATACCCAAGAAATAACTCCCAGTATGAAGGCAAAATAGCACCACAACTACAGGAAGACATAGATAACGGGGTAAACCCGTGGACACCTACAGATGACAGATTTACAGAAGATGACCTCGTTGAAAGAGAAGCGTCCATGGGACGTAGCAACTTTATGTTGCAGTTTATGCTGGACACAAGTCTGTCAGACGCTGAGAAGTTTCCTCTCAAAATGGCTGACCTTATCGTTACTAGCGTTAATCCTACTAAAGGACCCGACAATATCGTATGGTGCTCAGACCCCAGAAACGTACTTAAAGATCTTCCCACAGTGGGACTGCCGGGAGATTACTTCTACTCTCCTATGCAAATACAAGGGGAATGGACAGACTACCAAGAAACCATTTGCTCAGTCGACCCCTCCGGACGTGGAGCTGACGAAACCGCAGCTACCTTCATCTCGCAGAAGAATGGCTTTCTCTATGTACACGAAATGTGTGCCTACCGGGATGGGTATTCCGACAAAACCTTGTTGGACATACTAAGAACTTGTAAAAAATACAATGTAACTACACTATTAATAGAATCTAACTTCGGTGATGGTATAGTAGCTGAGCTATTTAAGAAACATTTACAACAAACACGACAACGTATATTAGTAGAGGAAGTTAGAGCTAATGTTAGAAAAGAAGACAGGATTATTGATACTCTCGAGCCTATTCTTAACCAGCACCGTCTTATTGTTAACCGTGCTGTCATCGACTGGGATTATAACTCCAACAGAGAGGCAGCTCCAGAAGAAAGGCTTTTATACATGCTGTTCTATCAAATGAGCCGTATGTGTAGAGAAAAGTACGCTGTTAAGCATGATGATAGGTTAGACTCGCTTGCACAAGGCGTAAAATACTTTATAGATGCTTTCGGTGTTTCTGCACGGGAACAGATCAAGCTAAAAAAAAGAGAAGAATGGAATGACATTCTTGAACAATTTATAGATGACCCTCAATGCGCTACTAACCACCTAGTACTAGGAATGGATTTAGAACAACGTAGAGAAGCTAGAGGTAAATCATCAGGAAAAAGCACACCCACATGGATAAATACAAAATAATAGATGATTACTTGTCAATAAGTGATTATCAACGACTATGGGATACAGTTAGAAACGCTCCTTATACATCTATGTTTCCTGCATCTGCTGTTGAAGGAAGCTTATTACCTGTAGGTATGACATCTAACTTACAAACAGATTTGTTTCCTAAAAATTTTGGAAACGCACAGCTCGAAAGATGCTACATTAATTACTATGGACCTAATGAATGGGCACATTTTCACATAGATGATGAAGATGACGAGTCTTTAACTTTGTTATACTACCCAACTCCTAACTACCCTATAGATGAAGGTGGATGTACGGAGTTTCTAATAGATAATGAAATAGTGGGAGTTAGACCCATCTGCAATAGAGCAGTAATTTTCAAAGGTAATATATACCACAGAGCAGCACCTTTTAAAACTAAAGCAAGGTACACAGTAGCTCTTAAGTATATTACACCAGAAAGATATGTAGCAATCAACCAACCCACAGTAAATTATGGAAGTTAAAGACGATTTTTTATCAGTCAGTCAGTATCAATACATAGATGACTTTGTAAGAACTAAGGCTAAGTATAGATACAGATACCAAGATACGGTAATGACAGGCGACTTAGACGATGAAGGTCTAAGTTACTTTCCTAAAGAAATAAATGGACGTAAATACGTCAGACACCAGATAAACTGTTGGGCACAAAGATCATTGTCTGTTTTTCACGTAGATCTCTACGAGGAAGAGTCGTCATGTATAACTTTAGTGTATTATGTAAACCCTACCTACGAATTAGACGAAGGCGGTTGGACGGAAATACTAATCAATGATGAAATAACAAGTATAAGACCTGTCTGTAACAGAGCTTTGATATTTGATGGCGGACGGTTTCATAGAGCTACACCCTACAGATCACACCCCCGGTTTACTGTCGGAATCAAGTATATTTGAACGACAGCCAATTATAAGGGGAGAGAAGGGTGGACTCTCCCTCCTAATACACTATTAGCTGGATATCAATGAACGATATCACCTCTAATTACTACCACTAACCTATATGGAACATAAGTTAAAGATTAATCACTTTAAAGAGTTATATAAGAGTTTAAAGACTCCTTTCCCACCCATTAACTTCCTAATATTAGGCATGTTGATCGGTTTAGAGCAGAGATGGATACATCTAAAAGCAGAACAAACCGTTGATAAAGCTATTACTGACTACATGGCTGAGTTTGATGAACCAGATAAAGTCTACAACGCAGTAGTAGAAGAAACAGAAGACGGTGGTTTTACCATCGGTTACTACCCAGAAGACAAAGAATGAAATACCCTACCACCGTAATAGACAACTTTTTACCAGACGCAGACGAAATACGTCGGTTTATGCACAGGTGTGCGTTTGAAGAGAATCATCCGTCATACCCGGGCGTGCGTACTAGACATATTGAATTACTAGACAGAAAACTGCATGACCACTTAGACTGCAAGATATGTAGTCTATTTCAGATAGATAAGTCTCCTAATTTAGCTAGTTGTTACTTTTTTCAAAAGATAACGCCTAGATTTCCTAAATGGGATGAACGCGACTGTGGCATGGTGCATATTGACTCACCATGTGAAATGGGCGGTGTCATATACCTTGACCCGGACCCTGACCCAGATGCAGGCACATCGACATATGTTAAAAAGATTATAGGTACAGATAACCATTCTCAAGTTGGAGAACATCCTGACAACTTCCACAAAGGTTATGGCATGTCACAAGAAGACAACCAGCTATGGTGGGACTTACATTTAGGTAAGGATATAGATGTCAAGAAATACAAAGAGATATATCATAGATATACAGACCAGTTTGAAGAAAGTGTTAAGGTAAAGAATAAATATAACAGGTTAATACTGTTTGATGGGACAACATGGCATAGATGCCCAACTCATGGCGATAGACCAAGATATACTATTGTCTTTTTCTTTGGAGATGCTGCTTTATCCCCAGAGAGACATAAAAGTGCACCACCTTTGCATAGATTTCTATGAGATTATTTTTAGATACAGCGATTGTAAAAGATATTGACTCCAGATTAGGTTCTGGGGTTATATCTGGGGTAACCACCAACCCTACGCTAATTAAAAAGAGTGGAAAAGACCCTGACGACATATACGCAGATCTTATACAAGATATTGGTGTCAAAGATCTATCTATAGAGGTAAACGGACAGTTTGCCGACCAACTGATAGAAAATGGCATAAAGTATGGTAAGTTATGGGCGAATGAAGCGACTATTAAGCTACCCTGCACACCCGAAGGTATAAAGGCTTGTAAGACACTTAGCTACATGGGCATACGAACCAACATGACGTTGGTGTTTAGCGTGTCACAGGCGATTCTATGTGCCTTAGCAGGCGCATCCTACGTATCACCATTTGTTGGACGTTTAGACGACAACGGACACGATGGTATAGGACTGATTCGTGAGATAGCTAAAGTATTCTGTCATAATAGAACAGATACTAAGATATTAGCTGCCAGCATACGTGATGCTGCTACAGTTGGTAGAGCATTCCAAGCCGGTGCACATATTTGCACCATACCGCCGAAGGTATTCGACGATATGTACAAACATGTGCTCACTGACAAAGGGTTGTTCCAGTTTATTATAGACTCAGGACAGATAAACCCTTAAATTTTGGCAGAAATGTCTCAGGAGTATTATATAACGTGGTGCCAAGGACGATACCCCCGTGGGGGGGTTCTAAAACGCGCAGGCGTACGCGATCAATTAACGCGCCTGCGTGTCCAACGTGAGTCCAGACCGCTCGCTTCGCTCGCTCCATCCCAGTCATATCAAGGGTTTTCAAGCAATGTAGTACTGTCCAAGAGACAGCACTGCTGGTCGTGGGGAGCGAGGCGCAGCCGAGCGAGCTAAACATTCGCGACACGCGAGAGCAGCGATCTGTTGCCAAGCTGAGACTCAGTGAGACAACAATAATATACTACTACGTAGTTATATATTGTTACAGAATGTTAAGATGATTTGTAATGGTTGCCAAGCCGACCTATACTGGAGACATGGATAGAGTTGTTTAAGTTATATTTATACTATCTCTCCCTTTAGGGTGAGAGAGATAGATATAAATTAACTACAACTCTCCATCACTGTTCAATTACAACTTTCGATTATGTTCACTGCAATTCCTTCAGCTCGTACTTCTACAGCAGTAGAAGCTATCAACGTTAACCCATTCACTAAGGTTGTAAACCTTAGGTTCACCAATGGCTATGAGTACAAGTACTCCAACGTTAGCAGAGCTAAGATTGTTAATCTATTGATTAACCCTAACATGAGCTTCGGCTTCTGGGTTCAAGACCTTGCGAAGCAAGCTATTCGTGAGCTTAGTTACCTAAGAGGTAACACCGTCGCTACTGGTAAGCTATGCTACAACCAGACTGGCGTCGGCTACGCTACTGATTCACTACCTTTCTAGGTAGTTAATCCCTGCGTCGTTGGTCCTTGCTTGGGTTCGATTCCCAAGGACGCTATTACCCTTTAGGGTAAATTGTCCACCTAACTTTCATCTTGTCATGCTAGTCCACATCACCCACAAATCAAGCAACGCTAAGACTGGCAAGATGCCAGTTACCACAACCGAGGAAGCATCATGTCCATCTACTTGTCCACACCTACAGTCCGGAGGTTGCTACGCAAAGTCCGGTCCGGTCTCTTGGCACTGGAAAAAAGTGAGCCAAGGTCTACGTGGTGGTACTTGGGATGACCTCACAACTTACGTTAGTAAGTTAGACAAAGGTCAGCTATGGCGTCACAACCAAGCTGGCGACTGGGGTTACACCAAGCACCAAGGACGCGAGTACATCAGACTTGACTTGCTCAAGTCACTTGTTGATGCTAACAAATCCAGTGGTGCCAAGGGTTACACCTACACACACCACGAGCTACATACACACAACGTCGAGGCTATCAAGTACGCCAACACCAACGGTTTCACCGTCAACGCATCATGCGAATCACTCGCACAAGCTGACCAAGCTAGAGCCCTTGGTATCCCTGCTGTTTGCGTTGTTGACAATTCTGTCAGCACACCAACACATTCACCGGCTGGCACTCGGGTTGTTGTATGTCCTGCTCAAACTCGCGACACCAACTGCAAGGACTGCGGTCTTTGCCAACAACAAGGACGCTCATGTATTGTTGCATTCTTAGCGCATGGAGCACGAGCAAAGAAAGTTAACGAGAGTTGTAACGTTAGCTAAATATAATTAAATATCGCTGAGATCCCTGTCTATGACTGGGGTCTTGGCGTTTTTTTTTCTTTTCACAAGCACACAATCATCACAATCAAGGACGCCACACTCATTCACAATCAAAACCACAATCATGTCACAATCATTCACAAGCATGGACGCAAGGACGCAGTACCTAATGGACGAATTTGGAATCTATGAATTAATAGAATCCAATGGTCAAACAGTAAAGCAATATATAGCAAGAGACAAGGACACACCAGTGTACCCAGAACCAGAAGGGGACCCATCATATTAAGAATTGTTACAATAATCCACATACTTAACTATTATTAACTAGACTACTATTAGTTCAACCAATTTATTATGAGCTTTCAATTCGGACCACCACCCGACCCAGACAAGGACGGTATCATGGAATGCCACCATTACCGCAACAACGTAAATGCCTACGACGTAGACGGAGGGCTAATGGATAATCCACAGCTTAAGCATTGGTTTGTCATCAACGTATGCGACGTCATACTTGGCGAGGACGCAATGTACAAATACTCAGCACAAGAGTTATTTGAAAAACTCCAAGAGATCAGCACATCACATGAAGAGTATCAAAACATGCTCGACTGCAAGGACGCTGCCGAAGTGCACGAGTTAATGAATCCTGCGGTATGTGACGTATGACCACTTACGAAGTTAGAGAACGAAAGTTAGTTTATCATTACTACAATGTAGAAGCTAACTCAAAAAAAGAAGCTGAACTAAAAGCTCTAGACCCTGCAAACTTACCTGAAAGGGTAAACACTATTGTCATGCAACCAATAATAGATTATGCTATTGACATTAGTCAAGATCACGAAAATGGAGTAACTTATGACTGAGTACGACGACCTCATGCGTCAAGTAGAGGAAAACAACAGGAAACTACACCGCACCAAGGACATCAACGTTGTTGACTGTCTCACAATCAAGGACAGGGACGCAATAGCACAGATCATAGACGAACGTGTAGCACAAGTATGGGGTGACATGTATCCATTCAAATGGCAGTTTAGTTGCTCCGGACATTTTATTTGTTGACATGATTTACAAAATCGACTATTGTATCAAAGGTCAGCCCAAGCGCAAGTCACACATGTACACTTGGGCAGGCGATGACGAAGATGCAGCCTTCTATGCCCTTGATTGGGTAGTAATACACAATTACAATTTACTAAACGTTACACGACAACATGAAAAATCGTAAGTACTACCCAAACAACTGGCAAGCTATCAAGGACTGCCCACCAAACTATTTTCCGCCAATGGCATACGACGAGTTCAAGGACTGGAAGATATTTGGTTATCAACTACCTAGCTCACACTATAGTATAATCAGGGTCGAAGACCTACAAAAGAATACTATTACTGAGTACACTTATAAAACTGAGCATCATACTAAACAAAGAATGCTTAAAGAAGTAAGTGGACATAAACGTGTAACACTTGCTACAATGGATGGGGTGTATCACCTTATTCCTAATCCACTCGACTTTAACAATGACAAAGAAAACATTTGAACGTAGGTTACAACAACTTACAACACTCGTGGTTAACCATCCACATAAGAAAGAGCTTATAGCTCTAATGATAGAACAAATCAACGACGACAACTAACCCAATCAATGCTTACAGAACAACAGATTGAAGATCAAAAGGAGTTCGAGCGTAAACAAATTAGTGGTGGGTTACATAGGTTACACTCTAATACTACAAAGTTAGAGGAAAAGACCTACGCATCCGCTACTGTTTATGGCTCAGCATGTATGAGCTCCATATTACCTGATCTTATCTCGTTTATCGAGAGTAAGAAAAACAAGTACTTGAAGATTGGTGGTGGACACAGTATGCAAGTGTTTCACAAGCATATCCTGCCGAACGACTCTAGTATCCAAGCAATGCTCGCATGCAAGGTCGTATTCGATCACGTGTTCTCACCAACATCTAAAAAGCACAACCTGACAACCATAGCC
>Ga0066840_10000139_pt1 | contig 10767 bp, 15 predicted proteins | sample ETNtaG_32_FD_67281 | JGI IMG/M metagenome (GOLD analysis project Ga0066840, IMG submission 67281) | Marine microbial and viral communities from oxygen minimum zone, Eastern Pacific Ocean - ETNP201302PF84A | ecosystem: Environmental > Aquatic > Marine > Oceanic | place: Pacific Ocean: Eastern... | reverse complement strand
TCTTTGTTTCCTAGTACTGGGAAACTTATATGTGTCTATGAAGGCGAACTCGATGCCCTCTCGGGCTGGGAAGCTTACCCTAACTGGGCACACGTTTCTCTACCTCATGGCGCAGCTAGTGCCAAGAAGGATATACAGAAACAACTCAAGCTTTTTCAGGGCTATCAAGAAATCATCCTCTTTTTTGACAATGATGATGCCGGAAAGAAAGCGACGGAGGAAGTGGCTGCTATCTTACCAAGTGGGAAAGTTAAAATTGCGCACCTTCCAGATCAGTACAAAGACGCTAGTGACGCTCTTCAATCTGGAAACGCAGAGACGATTCGGAAAGCAATTTGGAACGCGTCGCCGTATCAACCGGATGGCATCGTCGATGGTAAATCGCTTCTGGAGTTAGTAACTAACCCAAGTCCACCATGTGACTATGAGTATCCTTTTGCAGGATTGCAACAGATGACTCATGGTATTCGCTACGGCGAACTAACTGTAATCAGCGCAGGAACAGGGCAAGGGAAGAGCACCCTTACCAGACAGCTCTGTACAGACCTCCTTAGTAAAGGAGAAAAGGTCGGATATATTGCTCTCGAAGAATCAAATAGAAGAACAGCTTTAGGACTTATGTCAGTAGCTGTAGGTCAAGCGTTACACCTTGGCGAACATACTAAGGAAACATTAGAAGAAGCTTATGAAAGTACCCTTAAAGACTGGAATCTCTACTTGTATGACCACTTCGGTAGTGCTGACCCTGATACTATTTACAGCCGTATTGAATATATGGCACTCGCGCTCGAAACGAAGACCATATTTCTGGACCATTTAAGCATTTTAATCTCCGGATTAGATGGAGATGAGAGAAAGATGATAGACACCACCATGACTAGACTTAGAAGTTTAGTTGAAAAGACTGGTATAAAACTATTCCTTGTATCTCACTTACGTAGAACACAAACAGATAAGAACCATGAAGAAGGCGCACGTGTAACTCTTGGACAACTGAGAGGAAGCGCAGCAATAAGCCAACTAGCAGATGAAGTTATCGGATTAGAACGCGACCAGCAAGAGGGCGCAGTAGATCAGACAACTCTAAGGGTTCTTAAGAATAGATATTCAGGAGAGGTTGGTGTTGCCTGTCAACTCAAGTACAACAAACAAACCTGTAAATACGATGAAACTACGGACACAGTTTTCAATCCCTCGACAGACTTCTGAGGTAGAACGATTGAAGAAACCTAACCCTCCTAGCAAAGAAGCTAAGAGAAGAGCAAAGTTTAGAGATAAAACTTTTGACTACAAATCAGCATCCGTTAATAAGAAAGCGAATGTTGGTATTTGATATAGAAACAAACGGATTACTTAATACCGTTGACAAGATTCATTGCATAGCAACATATGAAACGGACACTCAAAGGTCCGCCGTATTTAATAATCGGAGTGACGGGACCGGTTCGATCAAGGACGGCATCAGTTCCATTATGGATAGTCCAGTTATTGCTGGGCATAACATCATTGGTTATGATCTCCCCGTTATTCGGAAGCTCTTTGGTACTGGCGAATATTCTGGCTTGGCTTATGACACTCTTATTCTGTCTAGGCTATACCACCCGAACCTTTTGGAAATAGATAAGAGAAGACAATGGCGACACATGCCATTGCAACTATATGGCAGACATTCACTCGAAGCTTATGGCTACAGATTAGGTGAGTACAAAGGAGACTTTGGTAAAACATCTGACTGGCAAGAGTGGAGTCAAGAGATGCAGGACTATATGGTCCAAGACGTAAATGTAACCACCAAACTATGCGACCACTTCAACCCTTACCTGACTGGATCTCGCTAGAACATCAGGTACAGAAAATACTTACAGATCAGGAAATACATGGATGGTACTTTGATGAATCAAAAGCTCAGCAACTTGAGTCACATCTCAGAAGAGAGATGGAAGAAACTCAAGCAATACTTCGAGGACAATTCCCTTTCGTTGCAGGATCGCTGTTCACTCCTAAACGAGATAACGCAACACAAGGATACAGAGAAGGATGTGAAATACAGCGAATAAAGGAGTTTAACCCAACATCGAGAGACCACATAGCATGGATTCTGACGACTCATTTGAATGTCAAACTGACCAAGACCACCACGACTGGGAAACCAATTATCGACGAGATTATATTGACGGAGATAGATATTCCCTTCTCGAGGTTATGTGCGAAATGTTTGACGATAAAGAAGAAGCTTGGAATGATATCCGAAGGCGTGAACGCATGGCGCAAGCTTGTTACGACGTCTAGCAGGATACATCACCATTGCTCAGTTTCTACGAACACTTTTAGATGTGCTCATAGAAAACCAAATCTGGGACAGGTACCAGCCGGTCCAGAATTTAGAGAATTATTTACAGCTAGTCCGGGAAAAGTAATGGTAGGTGCTGACCTATCAGGCATAGAGCTGAGAATGCTTGCTCACTATCTTGGACGGTATGACGGAGGTCGATATGCCGACATACTACTAAACGATGACATACATCAAGTTAACGCTGACAAAATTGGTATTACCCGCCGACAGGTAAAGACTGTGACATACGCATTTCTTTACGGTGCCGGAAACGAAAAAATAGGTTTGAGCTATGATAACGCTCTACAACCCAAGGAAGCCCGTAAAAAGGGACAAGAGATTAGAGAAGCTTACGTTGCTGCTATCGAAGGACTCTCCGACTTATTGGGAGCGGTTTCACATAAGGCTGCTCAGGGTCACATCATGGCATGTGACGGACGAAGGGTGCTGGTCGATTCACCGCACAAAGGACTGAACTATCTACTGCAATGCTCTGCCGGAGTCATCGCAAAAAGGTGGATGGTTATAGCTAACGAAGGCTGTCAACACAATATTCACACTCATCAACTGGCATTCGTACACGATGAATTGCAATACGAAACTAAACCAGAGGGTGCTGAAATATTAATGAGCATTTTAGAAGAATCAGCAAAATTAGCTGGAGAGTATTACAACTTACGTTGTCCTATCGCTGCTGAGTCAAAACAAGGCAAAACATGGGCTGACGTGCATTAGATATGAAATTATTAATAGACATGGACTACATAGTATATAAATGCTGTGCAGCCACGGAAACAGAAATCGACTTTGGTGAAGACCTGATAATAGTCACATCTAACTTCTCAGACGCATATAAATGTGTAAAAAGAGATTTAGAGAAAATACAAGCTGAATTAGGAGCATTCGATGATCTAATTCTGTTCTTTACAAGCCCTAATAATTTTAGGAAAAAAATTCTGCCCGAATATAAGGGACATCGACAGAGAAAAAAGCCCTGTGGTTTCAAAAGGGTGATAAATAATTTGAAACTAGAATATAAAGTCGTTCTTAAGGACACACTCGAAGCAGACGATGCTCTCGGTATGTATGCCACTAAGTTTCCCGGAAACATTATTGTCTCTCCTGATAAAGACATGAGACAGATTCCCGGTAGATTATATGACTTTAAAGAAACAGTTGACATCACACCTGAAGACGGTGCTCGTTGGCATCTCATACAAACACTAGCTGGTGATAACACCGACGGTTACGCAGGCGTACCCGGGATAGGAGTTAAGAAAGCTATGAAAATATTTGAAGAGAAAGGATACACGTGGAAAGCAGTCGTCGAAACCTTTGAAGAAAAGGACATGACTGAAGAAGATGCGTTAGTCAACGCGAGACTTGCACGAATTTTAACAACAGAAGACTACGACTATGAAAGAAAAGAGCCAATCCTCTGGACCCCCTCGCCCGACTATCGCATTGACTCTCCAACAGGAGATGGAACTGAGGAGGATAGAGATACAGATAAATAAACCTGAAGCCAGAAAAGAAGACATCATTACTGTCTTCATGGCTCTTCAAGAACAAAACTTTGTACTACAAAACTGTGTTAATCAATTATTAAAATGGCAGAAGTCGTTATAAGTCCTGACTACTATTGTCGGGGCAAAACTGAAGTCTGGGACTTCATTCGAGAGCAAGGTCTCAACTACCACTTAGGTAACGTGGTCAAGTATGTATGTAGAGCTGGATATAAAGATAACGATATAGAGGATTTAAAAAAAGCCATCACTTACCTAACTAATGAACTCGAAGCAAGAACCAAACTTAATAGCTAGGACTGGAAGAGTCCAAGCATGGATTGATAATCCAACTAACCGTCTACCCGTATCATGCACGATCTTCAATGTAGAAGATTCAATGGAAGGCTCAGATGGAATCGAAGCAAGCTGGCGTTTTGTTAGCCATGCTCTACGCTTTGGAGCAGGAGTCGCGGTCCACTTGTCGGACCTTAGACCCGCAGGAACAAAAACAAATAAGGGACCTGATACTCTCGTTGCATCAGGACCCGTCTCATTCGCAAAAATCTACTCAACATTAAATGAAATTCTTAGGCGCGGGGGGACGTACCGTAATGGGGCGTGCGTTCTTCATCTTGATATTACACATCCCGATATTATTCCTTACATCGAAGCTAATCGGGCGGAACTCCCATGGGTCAAACGATGTGTCGACTTGCATAAAGCCGATTGGAATACTGCCACCCTCCCAGTTAAGCGAGCCCTTATTGCAGGAATTGCCAGAGGAGATGTTTGGCTTAACAAAATAAAATATGATAACAATGGAAAACGAATCAGAAGCAACGTCTGTCTTGAGGTTTACTTGCCCTCACGCGGAACATGTCTCCTCCAACATCTCAATCTCGGTGCCTGTCGTATCGGCGACATACGGAAGGGTTTCCGTCAAGGCATGTCCGAGTTGTGCGACCTCCATGGCAGGACAGGTGTTGGAGAGTCTGGAGAGTATCTCAAACCAGAGGTAGACAGACAGGTAGGCTTTGGAATGCTTGGCTTAGCCAACTTCCTAGCTAATAACAAGATTACATATGCCGAGTTCGGTAAGGCTCTTGAAGCAGTTAATGAATCAGAACCTTATGAAGGATACGCAGGGTTAGCTGCGCGTGAACTTTTTCTCGGCATACAAGAAGCAGCTAACATAGCGAGAGAAAATAATATGGAGAGGGCATTCGCTATTGCCCCAACAGCATCGTGTTCTTACAGAAGTAGAGACCTTAAAGGTAATACATGTACACCAGAGATAGCACCACCTATTGGACGAACAGTTGATAGAGATTCAGGTGAGTTTGGTGTAGAAACTGTAAGCTACGGTGACGTAGAAATCGCATCCGAAGTGGGATGGGAGAATTATAAAAGAGTGGCAGATCAGATAATGATTATGCTCGAAAGAACAGGTTTGCTTCATGGCTACAGCTTCAACTCTTGGAGCGACATGGTGACTTACGATGAAGCATTTATAGAAGAGTGGTTGGAATCACCACAGACTTCACTTTATTATTCTTTACAAGTAATGGGAGACACTCAAGATAAGTCTGATGCTTACGCAGCATTAGGTGATACTGAGGTTGAAGAATACTTGACAGATATATTTAGTGCAGTACCAGACCCTGACTTTGTTCCTGATGAGAACTACAAGATAGGATGCGACTGTGAGCAGTAGCTTTATAGATAAGGTTCTCTATACAGTTGACCCACACATACCTAAACCATTTGTTGAAGAGATGTATAACTGTGCGAAGTCATTGTCGTACATACCTACTGGTAACGATGTAAGTTACAGAAATAACATGGTTCATTGGTTGACGTGGGACCATTGGATAGCAGGAATCATGCACAACATCTTCATTAGTGCTAACAATGATTACTTTAATTATGACTTAGATCATTTTGATTCTGGAATACAAGTGACCAACTATGAGGTAGGTCAGTTCTATGGATTCCATAACGATATGATTGATGGCGGTAGGTATAAGACAAGAAAATTATCTATGTCTTTATGTCTTACCGATGACTATGAAGGTGGAGAGCTAGAAATATATAACGCATCAGATCTTGAACCGATCTCATTGAAATTAAAAGCAGGGGAAATTGCAATCTTCCCATCATGGGTAGTACACAGAGTAAAACCAGTTACCGAGGGCAGGCGTGTAAGCTTAGTCGCTTGGATGAACGGACCACTTTTTAAATAATAATGAACCCCTACTTAAAATTACTGTCCAGAAAAAGAACTTGGACACCCGTACAAACATCTAAAGGAAAGCTAAAAGAAGGTGCAGAAGAAACCATCTACCGTGCTCTTGCAATACGCCATATGGAGTTACCAGTTGGCGAGTTCATTACAGAAGCACTTGATAAGGAAGTTCCCGACTCTGCTAGAGCACTTCTAGAGTCGAACGTCAAAGACGAGATCAAACATGATCTTGCACTTGGCTATATCACCAACGCACTAGGCGTCGATGAAAAAGCTGAAGCCGAAGCATTACGCTTACGTGCAGCGTGGGAAGAACATCCAGACCACACCATATTAAAAGCATTAGTAGCTGAGAGAGCAATCTTCTTTGTGCTACTACCTTTCTTCAGATTCTGTGGTGATGCAGGATTAAGAACAGTATCAGCAGATATATCTAGAGATGAGCAAGTGCATGTCGCTGCTAACTCTCTTGTCTGTAGAGAACTGGGTCTTAAACCTAGCAGATCACTAGACAAGCTAAGAAAGGCAACAATTAACTGGGTAATGCAACCTTTAAAGCAAAACCCCGATAGATTTTTGGACAAAAAATTTTGGCTCGATGCGAGTGATCGCCTTATGTATGAAGGCAAAGCTCCAGAGTTTTCTCAGACCAAGGCAGCTAGAATGCCTGCATTTTTTGAACATGCAAACCAAAATCTCCCTCAATACTCTTAAGCTTCACAATCAACGCTTAGACGAACTGGTTACGAGACTTGAAGAGAACTTTGGATGGAAACCTATCCATCCTAAAGAAGATGTACAGACAATCATGTACAGAGCTGGTCAAGCCAGCGTTATTGACTACATAAAATCCATAATGGACGAGGAAATTTAACATGTGTATATTCGGAGGGCGTCGTGCGCCTGCACCAACCCCATTACGACCACCACCTCCACCACCATTACCACCAGCACCTACTACTCCACCACCTGATGCAGTTAACCAAGATGTTAACCCTCAAGTTGAGACAGATCTCGACGAGACAGGTGATAAGACACAGAGTCAGCAGGCTATGGGTACTAATCAACTTCGTATTGAGAAAGACCCACCAATAAATAATGGTTCACCACTCACACCCGGGAGCGGAGGACTTAACTAATGTTGGCACGTGAAAGATACAATCAACTTGTAAAAGATCGACGACAATTCCTAGACACCGCAGTTGAATGTAGCAAACTCACGTTACCTTATTTAATTCAAGACGATACAACTTCACGACCAGTACATGAAACTTTAGAAGTACCTTGGCAGAGTGTCGGCAGTAAATGTGTTGTGACTTTGGCAGCAAAGCTAATGCTCGCAACACTACCACCGCAGACAACCTTCTTTAAGTTACAAGTTAGAGACGACAAGCTGGGTGAAGAATTACCTCCAGAGACTAAATCAGAATTGGATCTTTCTTTCTCTAAGTTAGAAAGAATCATTATGGAATACGTTGCTGCATCAAATGACAGGGTTGTTATACACCAAGCACTTAAACATTTAATTGTTGGTGGTAACGCTCTGCTTTTCATGGGCAAGGATGGCATGAAGAGCTATCCTCTCAACAGGTACGTGGTTGAAAGAGACGGAAATGGTAACGTCCTAGAAATAGTTACAAAGGAATTGATAAACAAAGATGTTCTCGGCTTTGATCTACCAGAGAAAGTCCCGAACACCGGAGTCGATGAAACCGGAAGTACCAATCTCGAAGAAGTCGAAGTTTACACGTGCGTGAAACTAGAAAACGGCAGATGGAAGTGGTACCAAGAAGTCAACGACATGATAATCGAAGGCTCATACAGTTCAGCACCTAAGAACGCAAGCCCTTGGCTCGTTCTCACCTTTAACTCGGTGGACGGAGAACAGTATGGTCGTGGCAGAGTAGAAGAGTTCCTTGGTGATCTCAAATCTCTCGAAGGATTATCGCAAGCATTAGTGGAAGGCGCAGCAGCAGCAGCGAAGGTAATCTTCCTAGTTAGCCCAAGCTCAACCACTAAACCCCAGACTATAGCTAAGGCTGGGAACGGAGCCATCGTACAAGGTCGGGCGGAGGACGTTCAGGTCGTCCAAGTCGGCAAGACAGCAGATTTTTCAACTGCTGCTCAGATGGCACAAGGTATAGAGAAAAGATTACTAGAAGCATTCTTAGTTATGAACGTAAGAAATGCAGAGAGGGTAACAGCAGAGGAAGTACGTCTTACTCAGTTAGAACTAGAACAATCTTTGGGTGGAATATTCTCATTGATTACTACACAGTTCTTACTACCTTATCTAAATAGAATCTTATTAGTTCTACAAAGAAGTAATGATATACCTAAGCTACCTAAAGAATTAGTTAGACCTACCATCGTGGCAGGAATTAACGCACTAGGTAGAGGACAAGATAGAGAAGCATTAACTATGTTCGTTGGAACTATAGCTCAAACTCTCGGACCAGAAGCTTTAATGAAATACATAAACCCACTAGAAGCAATCAAGAGATTGGCTGCTGCACAAGGTATAGATGTATTGAATCTAGTTAAGACTGAGGAACAGATGGCTCAAGAACAACAACAAGCAATGCAAGCTCAGCAACAACAAACACTACTTGAACAGGCTGGTCAGTTTGCTAACTCTAAGATGGTTGACGGGCAGAACATGCAAGACGTAGCCGGAGCTATGCAAGGACAGACTGGACAAGAAGCACCACCACCAGAAGGTTAATGGCAGAAACATTTACAAGCGATAATACTCCAGACGCAGAGGTTCTTACTTCTGATGGCGAAGTTAATCTTAGCCCAGAAGAACAAGACTCTCTGCAAGTCGGGGAGAAAATGGTAGCCGAACAAGAAGGGTTACTAGCAGGAAAATATAAAAGTGCAGAAGATTTAGAAGCTGCATACCTATCACTACAACAAAAACTTGGAGAAAAGGATGGCGTACAAGAAGGGCAAGAAGCCGAAGAAGTAAAGGCTGAAGAAACTAAAGAGGAAGAGAAGCCAGCAGAGTCTACTCCCGCTATGGCTTTAATCACCGAAGCTTCAGATGAGTACTACAAAAACGATGGCGTGCTATCAGAGAAAACGATAGAAAAATTCTCTAGCATGAGCAGTTCGGATTTAGTTAATGCTTACATCGAAGCACAAAAACAAAACCCACAGCTTAATGCGAACCAAGCTACTACTAATTTATCCGATGCAGATGTGAACCAAGTTCAGAATGCAGCCGGTGGTTTAGCAGAGTACAACAAAGTTATAGATTGGGCTGGTTCAAACTTAGACAACAAAAGCATACAAGCTTTTGATTCAGTTGTAGATTCAGGAAATATTGCTGCAATTAATATTGCATTCCAAGGACTTAAATCAAAATACATAGAAGCAAATGGCTATGAAGGCAGAATGCTTACTGGTAAAGCTCCAAAGAAACAAGGCGATGTGTATAGATCACAAGCTGAACTCGTAGCTGCTATGTCAGACCCAAGATATGATAATGACCCAGCCTATAGAGCTGACGTCATTGAAAAATTATCACAAAGTGACGTTACATTCTAATGGCTACAACATACAGCGAGGACGGTAAGAGTAAGACCACAAAAAATGAAGGTCCTTGCCCCTCTGGATTTTTTAGAAATCCTAAAACAGGTAAGTGTGAACAAGCTGGAGTCGGTCCGGAGTACAAACCATGAGTAAGAAAACTCTTTGGCAGGATATGTTAAAGATCAAACCTACTATCAAACTTCAGACAGCTTATAAAAACTACCGTATCAAAGGTGGTGATAAAACTTTTGAAGAATGGAAGAAAGGACAATGAAGACAAGAGACTTAGACAACTTACTTTATAACGAATACGCATACGAACCTCCAATACAGGTTCTTCCAAAACAAAAACTAATGACACCCGAAGCAGAAAGATTTAATGGCTGGGCAGCAATGCTTGGCATAGTTGCAGCTCTAGGAGCTTACGCAACAACTGGTCAAATAATACCCGGAGTATTTTAAATGGCAGCTATCTCACTAACAAGAGAAAGCACAAGTAATTGGCAAAGATTTTGTGAGTGGGTAACGAGTACACAGAACCGTCTCTACGTGGGATGGTTCGGTGTTCTTATGATACCTTGCTTACTTGCAGCCACTACATGTTTTATAATCGCCTTTGTCGCAGCACCGCCTGTAGATATTGATGGCATACGTGAGCCAGTTTCCGGCTCGTTAATGTACGGAAACAATATTATATCTGGAGCAGTAGTTCCAAGCTCCAACGCAATAGGATTGCACTTTTACCCGATTTGGGAAGCTGGCACTTTGGACGAGTGGCTATACAACGGCGGACCTTATCAGCTCATAGTCTTTCACTTCTTAATAGGAGTAGCAGCATACGCTGGAAGACAATGGGAACTCTCATACAGATTAGGTATGAGACCTTGGATATTTGTTGCTTACACAGCACCACTATCCGCAGCACTAGCTGTATTTTTAGTTTATCCATTCGGTCAGGGTAGTTTCTCTGATGGGATGCCTTTAGGAATAAGTGGAACATTCAACTTTATGTTTGTCTTCCAAGCGGAACACAACATCCTTATGCACCCCTTTCATATGCTCGGAGTTGCGGGTGTGTTTGGCGGTGCTTTGTTTGCTGCTATGCACGGAAGCCTTGTTACTTCCTCAATCATTCGGGAGACCAC
>Ga0066840_10000138_pt1 | contig 10770 bp, 4 predicted proteins | sample ETNtaG_32_FD_67281 | JGI IMG/M metagenome (GOLD analysis project Ga0066840, IMG submission 67281) | Marine microbial and viral communities from oxygen minimum zone, Eastern Pacific Ocean - ETNP201302PF84A | ecosystem: Environmental > Aquatic > Marine > Oceanic | place: Pacific Ocean: Eastern... | reverse complement strand
TATAAACAATAAGCTCCAGTTCTTTGCACGATACGATCGGGACATTGATTTGATAAGTTTAGATCGACTTCAACGAGACAATCCGTGGATGATTCTCGATAGTGTAGACGTCCAACATGCTGGCTATGATCATCTAACTAGTGGTTTCCAAGGAGGAGTCAAACGATTTGACTATGATATCCACTTTGGAGTGAGAGCAACTCGAAATCAAGCATTGTATAGAAACTTTTACGACGTAAACCGACAAAATCTAAGCGAGTTTCAGATTGTCTATGATTCATTAATGATTACCTACAATGCACATGTTGATTTGGGCGTCAAAATAAAGGAGAATGTTCACCTCTACTTCGGAGCTGATTATTTCGCATACAAAGTGAGCAATAATGAAGCAGCCTTTAATCTACCCAAACTAAAGACCTTTACGGGGGTCAAGATGTCTGTGCTTGATGGTAAGTTACTTATGCGAGGTGAACTAAACATCTTTGCAGGAGCGCAGGGATTAGACGAAACAGGTAATCTTCAGACCATTCCTGTTCCCGTTGATATCAATCTCAAAAGCGAGTATCGGTTCAATAAGAATTTTATAATATTTGCCTACCTTAATAATGCGTTTGGATTTGTAGAAAATTATCAATACCAGCAATTCTACAACTACCCAAGCTACGGTGTAAATGGTTTAGTAGGTGCAACCTTTCAATTCTAACATAAATAACGATCTCGAGGAAGTCTTACAAGAAGTCCTAATAAGAGATGGTAACCTAGTTTTACCTTATTTTGGTAGCCTACACTATCGAGCTACTGAGATTCTGCATACTCAAGAACACCTTGAGTTCAAACGCAATGTTGTCTCATTTGAAGCAAATGCGAGCGCATCGGTAAAGACCGACCAGATAAAGACCATTTCTCGTCGTTTAAAGCTCAGCGAGTTTGAAAGCAAAGTGGTTTTGAACCGATGGCTCGGCAATGTAAAGAGTTCCTTACGAACAAATACTGTTTGGTCATCGAATAGATTTGGAAAGATTACCCATACAGAACGTGGCATACAAGTCCTTTTGAATCAAGAGGCCTTCAAGAATGAAGATTATACTTACTTCGGATTTGCCAGTGTGGCGATGCCCAAAACACTAGTGTTGAGCGATTCCACTGCTACTAATGCGGCCGAAGAAAAAGAGGAAATTGAGCACTCTAATGCCAAAATCATCGCTATTGGCCATGACGTAACAAGAGCGTAACGATAACAAAAAAGAAGTAAGCAAGCAAGTAGCGCAAACCTCTCCAAGGGCCCTCGCAGCAAGCTTTATTCTTGGCGTTATAACGCTGAGCCTCTTTAGTTTCGAAGGAAATCGAGTGGGAAGTCCAGTCTACAATATGTTACACCCCGTGCAACAAACGTCACAACCGGTTAGCGAAGAACCTTCTGAAGATCATACCGTTGAACTTAAGGTTGAAGAAAACACCGCAGAATCAACGCTTGACCAAGGACTTCCTTTGGATACAGAAGATATTGAGTCAACACAAGATGTTCCAGCAGCAATAAATGAGACGAAGAATAATAGCATTTCAGATAATGAGGCCGCAATTTCAGCAAGGGATGTCCAGGACAATACGCCTAAGGTTTATGTTGTCTTAGGTTCGTTTAGTCAAAAGAAGAATGCTGATCGAGCAATCATTGAATTTGAATCACTCAACTTAGCTGAGAAGATTCAATATAAATTCAATGGAACCTATTATCGTGTTGGACTGTATATCTCAGAAAATAAATGGCAACAGGCCAACAAAAAACATGGATTACCCTTCTGGATCCTGCAATAAGGTATTTAACCTCTAAACCCTTTTAAAAAGGAATACAATATCGTTCGCTTCCTCGATTTTTCGGTTTCCCAACATACACCAGACTAATTTCCGGACCGCCATTACTTCGCGAGGCAGACGACAAGCTAGAAATGTTTACGTCATAACTAAATCCTATAGCAAGGGTTTCAAGATTTACTCTCGTCAGCAATGCAATGGCATCTAATGGTCCTCTGTACATCACACCGAAGGCAACAGAATTTTTATCAAAGGGCTCGCGATTAAAGGAATACGACATTAACGTCGATAAGTTGATTTCAGTAGACGGTCCTTGCCTGTTAACAATAAAGCTCGGTTGAAGATGCATGCGCTGGCCTACGGGCACCTGCATGCCTCCCATAACGGAAAACTTAGCATACATACGGTCACTTGCGCCAATAGAAGTAAACTGGGAAAGTTCAGGCTGATTGAGATGGTGCATAGCTGTACCCAGATAGAAACTATGATCTTTATTAGGAGAATAACTCCACAAAAAACCCATGCCTACATCAAACATAGCGTAACGCTCACGATCAATTGCTTCTCCACCCAATGGGTCAATACCGCCGCCTTGATTAGCGAACACAGCATTGGTAAGGTCGATACTACGCATACCAAATCCGCTTTGAATTCCTGCAGATATAGAATTGGTTCCTTTGTTATCCAAGATAAAATGGTAGGCTACATTAAGATCTACTTTATTCGTGCTGTAATTCAAATCACCAGCTTGGTCTGAATAGAAGTTGATTCCTATACCCGCATAATTACTGTAATAGGTGGGTTTGCCTAAAGCAAAATCTGAAAACATATTGAATGTACGATAGGTATTCCCAGTAGATACAGCGTTCCACTGCGTTCTGAAGTTAGCCCCTGCTCTGTAATTGGAGCCATGGAAACCACTCATTGCTGGATTTACATAAACCGGAGTTGCGGTGTACTGGGTGAAGTGCACATCTTGGGCAAAGACAGACCCCACAACTAAACACCCTAGGATGTAAAGCCAAATGCCAATTGTTTTTATCACATTTTTCATCGTATCAATGTTACGTTTCCACTACCTTGAACGCGATCTCCATTGGAACACTGGACTTCATATCGATAGATATAAACTCCCTCATTGCATCGTTCTCCATTTTTACTTCGCCCATCCCAACCATTCATTTCATTGTTTGGCAGAGTATTGAGCGATTCATATAAAAGAACACCCCATCGATCAAACACAGCAAACGAGTTGACATTTGTCAAGCCCGATCCCTGCAGATAAAAGTTATCATGCAATAAGTCACCATTTGGAGAGAACGCATTCGGAAGAAAGATATACCCATCGGCACAGCTATTCTCCACACCTACTAATACGAAAGAATCTAGGGTGCAGGTTACAGAATTGACACTATATTCAATATCAAATTCATAAATCGTTGATTCTGAGGGTGAAACTAGCAGTGTTTCATCATCTACAATGCCCGAATTTACGCTCAAATCCCAAATTAGTGTATCATATAATCCATTGATTTCCACCGATAATAAAGATGAGCTACCCTGTAATATGGTATCAGGTTCTGCCTGTGGACTAGCTATTGGAATCACAGGAACCAAAATGGAAAGATTGGGCGATGTATCCCTTGGGCAGTGGTCATTTTCACTCAGCCCTTCAAAGAAAAATACACTCAGTCCCTCGATTAACGGTTCGACCTCTAACTGGGAAGAGAACTCATTGTAGACCACTTGAAGGTTTGGATTAAAAACATATTGAATCGAATCAAAGCCATTCACCGTAAAGACAGCTGTTTCCCCATAACACACCGTATCCACCAAAGGATCAACCACTACCTGTGGAAGCACGTCTTGAACCACTTGAATTGAGTCTCTATCGACGCAACCATTAGCATCCTCAATGTATAGCTCAGCCGTAATTTCATTCGGAGAATTGTGTACCGCGCTAAAGCCATTAACCCCTACTACATCATCAAAAATCCAATTAGCTGATGAAATAGGGGCATCTCCTTCTATAGAAACGGAGTTAAAATCGACTGGAAAGTCCTCACAAGCTGGACCAAATTCAATAATGGCTTCCGGATTTTCAAAAACAATGATATCCTGAAAAGCTGAATCTATACATCCATTTCCATCAACTATTTCTAGTAAGATAGTGTAGGTTCCTATGGGATAGATTTGTGTGTATCCAGGATTGATGACATCCACTTGATCAAATCCAGGTTGAATATTATAGTCGTAATCCCATGAATACGTGGCAGTCGGAGTATACACTTGACTCGATCCACCAAGAATTACTGAGGTAAGTCCTTCACATGCTGCCGTATCGCTTGGTGTGATTACTGCCATAGGGGCAGGAACTAAGTCTATGGTTTGAAACGATGTATCCCTACATCCAACATTATCCTCAACAACTAGCCTAATATTATGAATTCCATCCTGAGCAAAGATGGTGGTTAATGGGGGTACAATCACTTCATCACCGCTACCCTCATCAAAATCCCAAGTCCATGTTAATAGCGCTTGATTAGGGTCTGCCGCTTGGCTTAAATCATTGACTGTGGAGACTGTTTCTGTACACGTTGCTAGTACTTCAAAATCAGCCTCCGGCAAGTCATATACAAGTGCAGTATCCCTTCCAATACCCACACAACCTAAACTATCTGTAATCGACAAGGATACCAAATAGGTTCCAGAAATAGGATTAACTCTTGATGTATCAGGGTTACTAGGTGCTGAAATCGTGAGCAAATCAAAAGGAGAAATACCAAGATTCCATGTGTAGGAAGCAAATGGAGCTTCTGCCACAGAAGATAGCTCGGCGTATGAAGTAGCAGTCCCTAAACACACAGAATCCACCACTACCTCTACGGAAGGAAGTGAACGAATATGAACCGACTGACATACTGTATCCTGATTGCCTGCACAATTTAAGTCTGTCTCCACAATCAGACACACATTATAATCTCCCGATACCGTGAAAATATAATTCGCGTTCATACCTATTAGCGTATCCTGTGTATTACTTAGATCGTTGATAATCCAGATATAATCAGTGATGTTTCCTGTGCCACCAAGCGATGCACTTGCATCAAAGTATGCCGGCTCATTTTGACAGGTATCATTAAATGTAAAACTTGCTTGGGGTCCCTGCCCTACTAAAATGTTTGCCGTGGTATCAAAAGAACATCCATTATCATTTTGAACCGTTAAGGAAGCTAGATAGATACTATCTACGGCATAACTATGTTGAGGGTTTTGGAGAGCACTTGTGTTATTGACTCCTGAAGCAGGATCTCCAAAGTCCCAATTCCATTGTACAATGGACCCCAGCCCACCAGTACTTTCGTCCGTAAAGCCAACTGGGCTTCCAGCGCATGCCTGACCAACACTAAAATCCGCGATTACTCGATCCACTGTAACTTGCGTGAATCCACCTAGCTGACTTGAACATCCATTGCTGTCGACACCAAATACAACATAAGTGGTTGTGGTGTCTGGATAAACCAATGGTGTTAAGGATAAGGTATCATCTATAGCATAGTTAGGTGACCAGACTACCGTTTCAATATCTGTGGAGAAAAGGCGTATTGAGTCTCCACGACAAATCGTGGTATCATTGGGAATTCCAATAACAGGATCCGCGAAGATTTCAATAAATGTACTATCACTATTTGCGCACCCTCGCGAATCAGTAAGACTTACTTCTACCCAGAACAAGCCCGAGCTTGTAAAAACATGTTGAACTGAATCATTAGCTACGGTTAATGGACTTCCGTCTCCAAAATCCCAAATACTCTGTACAATTGATGCACCGACCACGGTGTCCCCAAATGATGTAAACGTAAAGGACGCATCAAAACCACTTCCATTAAGACAACCAGCACTGTCACCCGTGAGACTAATTATTGGAGCCTCTGGGAGATAAATAGAATCCAAAAAGGACTCCGTACACCCAATACTACTTGTTGCAGTAAGGGTTAACTCGTAATATCCTGGACTTGGGTAATTATAACTTGTTGCGATCTGGGAGGATGTATCTGTAGTCGTATTGAGATCCCCAAAGTCCCAAAAAATATCGGTTAAGGGGAAATTCCCAGGGAATGACACCGTATTACTTACCAAGTCAACCAGTCCTCCCCCACAAAATGCCGAATCATTCAAAGTGTAATCAAAATCAAAGCTGTCGATAATGATTGATGAATCAGGTAAAAAATAGGTGTAGGAACAATTTAAATCATCGACAAATACACCAGGAGCAAAGACCCCTAGATTACAAAAGGCAACGTTAAACAATGTATCAGTTATCGTGTCTGTTAAACTACCTGTAACAGATAATGGGATTTCTGTTCCATCACCTAACACAAAACTCGCCGAAGGTGTCCCATATAGGGAATATTCAATATCAAAAGAGTCGCATACGCATCCCGTGTTATTCCCAAGAACTCGGAGATTGGCCCAAGGCCCTCCCACTGTCACCGTATCACGGATAAGGGTATCGGAACAACCTGTATTCGAAGAAACCGAGAGAGAAATGGGATAACTTCCCGCTCGAGCATAGATTTGCTCAGGATTCACTTCGGTAGAGAGGAATCCATTTCCAAAATCCCAGAGAAGAGAATTCGTATCGACATTATTTTGCGAAAGATTTGTGAATTGAACGACCTGAATGGGAAACGGGCAAGGGAGGCTTGTTTGGGAAATGGCATAATCCGCAACAACATCAAACACGGGTAGCACAAAGGTTGTATCCGCCACGCAGCCATTATTATCCAATATCTGATACTGAATGGTCTGGTTTCCTTCTACAGGAAAACATGCCGTTACATTGGATTCATTAGCCCCTGATATGGTATTTGGCACGCCTTGGTCAAAATTCCACGAATAATTCGTAACGTTCCCACCCGTCGAGTTATCGGTAAAGGTTACACAGGCATCCTGACAAATAAACGTGTCCGATAAGGTCAAATCAATCGTTGGATCAGACACATTGATGACAATTGAGTTATCGTTTATAACACAACCCGCTGAATCAAGCAGAGTAAGGCTCACTTGAAAGATTCCAAAAGTATCATAGACAAAGGATGTAACCCTTTGGTTACTCGTATCTGAGGTTGTATTGTCTAACCCAAAATCCCAGAAGTAGCTTTCAATTCCAGAAAAAGGTGCCGTTGAAGTATCAGAAAAATTAACTGTTAAAGGTGCGCAACCGCTTATCACATCAGCTACCGCACCTGTTGAGACCCCTGCGACATACAACGAGGTAGAAAATGTATCGGCACATCCATTAAGGTTAATGTAACTCATGTTAATAGGATAAATACCGGACTGCGCAAATTGAACCGTTAGAGCCTGCCCCTGTGCTATTGCCCTTGGAGGAACTGGACCACTACCCAAGCCGCTAGTAAAGTCAAATGTTCCGTTAAAGGTCCATCTCGTATTACCCTGAATTCCCGTGGCATCTGGAGAATTCTGAAAGAGAGAAATCACTTCACCAGCGCAAATAGAATCATCGCTTAATCCTGCAATAATAGTGTCCGGATAAATCCTTACCGTTCTTGACACACCTTGAACACAGCCAGTACTAGCATTGGTTAGGGTAAGTCTCACTACAAAATCAGTAGTAACTGAGACCGGTGGATATGTATAACTATCAGTAATGTTTGAAGAAATATCTGAGGTAGTACTCAGATCACCAAAATCCCAACTAACCGAAGTATAATCCGATGAATTTGATGCATCAAAGAAGACGGTGTTTTCATCATCGCAACCAATGCTATCTGTAAACTCCGCAAAGGGGCCTAATACATTGATAGCTGGTAAGAATGTTGGATTGATGTCATTGGGGCAATTGTACTGAAGCGCGGTAAAGGAAGGAATTGATGGGCCAATACCATTGTTGTACCTGTGACAAACCGTATCAAAGGGGGAAACACTCGTTGTTACACCATCTCCAAAATCCCAAAAAATCGTATCCGCATTAACTCCATTGTAAAAGAAACACACTTGTTCTGTTTGAAGGCATGCATCCAACGTATCAGTCATACCCATTCCAACCGGTGGACTACCAGCACAAATAGCATCTTCTAATAAAACCGTATCTGTACAACCTGTTGTGGTAATCGTAATGAGCTCCACATCAAAACATCCGGTATCTGTATAGGTCACTGATGGGCCAGGACTATTTATGCTTGTCACGGACGCTGCTCCAGGAAAGTTCCATGCATAGGATTGAATACTCTCACCAGTAGGCAAATTGTTAAATAAGGCCGTATAATTTACATTTAGCGGAACGCATCCATCCAAGACATCAGGTACAATTGAAGAGGTATAGGGTTGGACTATGTGAAAGTCATTGAGGGTTTCCGTTACCTGACAGCCATTAAATGCTGTTTCTGTTAATACAACCTCGTAGGAACCAAAGCCATCATAGGTAACGAAGACCGGCCCTACTCCTGTAACACTTGAGGGCGTCCCGTTGGGAAAGGTCCACTCCGTTTGTACTGTGTTGATGGAGGTTGACTGCACGTTTAGCGTGGCGGGTACCTTACAATCCTCATTTACGGTAAAAGTGGCACTTGGAATAGGAATATCTAATATCTCAATAGCACCCGTTTGAATCTGTGTTAGAGAGCAACCTCCAGGGAACTCTACAGTCAGCGTCACATCATAACTCCCAGCATTCGGGTAGGTCCCATTGACGACAGGAGTAGATGCATTGGAAAGGTTAGCTCCAGGCATTGTCCAAGACCACAAATCAGGTGTTGGAACCGACAAGTCCGTAAAAACTACATTTTCCAAAGCGCATGAGGTATCCGTAGATATAGAAAAATCAATAATGGCATTAAACACACGTAACACCCGGTTCTGAAAAAAGGTGTCCACGCAACCATTTGTTTCCGCAATGAGCTCCAAACTATACACTCCCTCATTAAGAGTTACCAGAGGTTCAAATCCCGTTTGGGTGGATACTACATTACCGAATGTATCAATGAAATTCCAAGTGTAGGTTGTAGCAGGGCTTGTTGACGACGATAAGTTCGTTGCAGTTACAGCTGCAGGAACAATACAAAAATCTGTTTCTGGAAGGCTGAACTGAGCATTAGGTCGCTGAACAGGTGTTACATCAAATGAGGCGGTATCCTGAGTTACACATCCACAGGAATTGGTAAGAATAGCATTAGGAGAAAAAACACTGGACGAAGTATAGGGCAAGGTAACTGAGGTATCGCAGGCATCTTGTATTAACAACCCTGGAATCGGCTGAAAAAATGATGTTGCAATGCTACCACATCCTGGATTGCAGGATAAGTTGACTGTTACAGAATCACCAAAACACAAATACTCTGTATTCGCCGTGAGTGAAGCACTCGGAAGCTCAAAAACTTCAATGACATCATTTTGAGTAAGTGTGCTGGAATTACCCAAATTATCTGTGACCGTAAGACTCACAGTGTAAAAGCCGGGATCACTAATTGCAATAAATGGATTCGCAGCAAAGAACGGACTATTGGGAAGTACACCATTAGGCCCTATAACTGTCCAAACATAACTTTGAATGGGATTAGCTGATGTAGAGGCTTCCTGTAATTGCGTTACTAGAGGTTCTGGACATCCTTGACTTCTAGACACCGTAAAATCCGCCGTAATCTGCGCCATCACATCTTGCGAAAAGCTAAATAGACATAGGCTTATCAACAATGACCAAAACATCTTCGACGATGGCCTGTAAAGCTTGATATTTTTATGTTGCACAATATCCCACATACGCGAATCCTCCATGTCGAACCTTTCAATATGTCATGTATCCAATTCAACCGTTTATTTCGAGCCAAACGACTCGAGCGATGTGGTATCAATGGTCCTATTTGGAGAGAACGTAAAGGTAATGGATTTCTCACAAAAATGGTCCCAGGTTCAGTTATATGACAACCAATGCAAAGGATGGGTTCACACAGACCATTTTGTTCCTTCAGAAGAGTCTAGTAATAGTCCTATTCGTTGCATCGATTTTACTGAATTTGTTTACCATCAAGAACGTAGAATCCCCATATTTATTGGGTGTCAACTCCCAAATTATGATGGCATACGCCTTCAATATGGAGACTATCAATGGAATTTTTCGGGTCAATCTATTCACGCCAAAGATCTTGGTATGGAGCGCTTCAAACGTCTTGGCCAAAAATATATAAACGCTCCATACCGTAAGGGAGGCCGATCACCTTTTGGAATCGACGATTCGGGACTTGTTCATATCCTTTACAGTTTTTTGGGCAAAAGCTTGCCGAGATCAGCAAGCAAACAGTTATCAAATGGCAAACCCTTAAGCTTCATTCAAGAAGCTCAAATTGGTGACCTTCTCGGATTTTCTTCGGTAAAAGGTGGTCCTGTAGATCACATCGGCCTCTATTGGGGAAACCAGCACGTACTTCACGTAGATAGTGTGGCTCAAATTGACCAAGTTGATCACAATGGAATCTACCATCCATCCTCTGGCCAATACACTTATTTCCTCACCAATATTCAGCGAATCATTGAGGTATGGCCAAACCCTTAATCGTAATACTAACTGGGGCCGGAATGAGTGAAGAAAGCGGCCTTTCCACCTTTCGTGGTGCGGATGGGCTTTGGGAAGGCCATGACATTACAGAAGTGGCATCTCCTGAGGGATGGCAGGCTAATCCGCAGTTGGTCAATACCTTTTACAATGCACGCAGAAAGCAGCTTTTTGAGGTAACGCCAAATGACGGACACAAGGCCTTAGCCCAACTAGAAGATGATTATGACGTACAAATTATAACACAAAATGTCGATGACTTACATGAGCGTGCTGGTTCTCAGAATATCTTACACCTCCATGGTGAATTACGTAAAGTGCGCAACCAACGAGGAGATGGTATTCGTACATGGGATAACGATTTAACCCTTTCCGATCTTGGAGGTGAC
>Ga0066840_10000135_pt1 | contig 10854 bp, 4 predicted proteins | sample ETNtaG_32_FD_67281 | JGI IMG/M metagenome (GOLD analysis project Ga0066840, IMG submission 67281) | Marine microbial and viral communities from oxygen minimum zone, Eastern Pacific Ocean - ETNP201302PF84A | ecosystem: Environmental > Aquatic > Marine > Oceanic | place: Pacific Ocean: Eastern... | reverse complement strand
GTTCTAGAAGTTGTATCTTCTGATCCAAACTTCAACAGGATTGACACTGCTGGTTCTGCATCTTGGGGTGATGCAACATTCCAAGACATCAAGACTGGTGCAGGTCCTGAAGGAGCTGACTTACCAGCACTAACTGGTAAGCAATATTACTTACCACTATTGAACAATCCTGGCACATACTTTGCTGAAGGTGATTATATTTTACTTGACGCTCCTGTTGATTCAGGAACTGGCACTAGACCTGAAATTGTTCGTGTTGCAGTTGGTGGTCTATCAGGTGCAGAAAGTGCTCCATACTACTTGACTGTTGAAAGAGAACCTTTAGGTTCATTTGCACCTCAGACTGATAATCATCCTGAGAATCCTACCAACAGAACTCCTGTTTATAAGTGTAACATCGCATTTGATGCAACATGGATTGAACAGGCAATTGATGGATCTAGACCCGTAACTAATCAAGAAAATGTTTATCTTTCAACCTTTGGTGGAACACTACAAGTTAATAGAGACTATGTAATTATATCTCGTGAGGACACTAATGGTGACGGAGACTTCAATCAGGGTGAGATATTTAAACTTCTCACACCATTAACAATAGTCAATAAGACATTTGAGATTACTAATGGTTGTCCTGGCGGTGATACAGTCTTCTCTATTGACAGTGTAACTGGTGAAACAATTATTGGTAACGATAATATTAATGGAGAGAATGGTAAGTTAACTGTCAATGGTTCATTCAACTTTGTTGGTGGATGTAAGACAGCATCAGCTCAGTCATTTACTGGTGATGCTGTAGCAACAACAAATACAATTACTTCCATTCCTTCAGTTGAGGGACTTGAAGTTGGTGATTATGTTGAACTTACTGGTAACGGTGGTACAGTCACACTTGATCAAAATAGATTCCCAACATCTGGAGAGAGTAGTACAAGATTTACTGATCCTCAGATTGTTAGCATTGTTGGTAGCACAGTCACACTTAACGTTCCATTTACAGGATCTGGTAGTGCGAGTGGTATTACATTCAATGCAACTAAAGATGAGAAATTTAGAATTACTGATAGAGTTCGTGACATCTTTACTATTGATGGATGTTCTGGTGACACAGTAATTGGTAATGCAAGTGGTACTATCCTAGCAACTAGGTCTCAGTATGGAACTTCTGTTGCTGGACATACCGCTGGTGCTACAGTTTACACAGCTCTTAAAGATCCTAAGGTAGACAACGGTATTGCTACTACATTTGTTAATACAACTGGTACTATTGGTACTGGTGATGCAACTATTCCTGTTGATGACATTACTAACTTTGAAAATGGTGACTTCATCTTTGTTGGATTTGGATCTGGCGGAAATGAAGAGATCATGCAGATCAATGGAACTCCTCAGTCTAGTGGAACTGCACCTGCTGGTAACTTACCTGTTAATCGTGTTGGATCTCTATCATATGTTCCTGGCACAGCATCAACACACAGTGATGGTGAAACTGTATTCAGGATTTTATTCAGGGAAACCACAGTCTTAACAAGTGATATTGCTGGATCTGGATCTAGTGCTGTAGAAATTGGTTTACAAAATAGTGATGTCGTTCCAATGTTCCTTGATCGTGAATATTGGATATTAATAGACAATGAAATCTTCTTTGTAAATAGCAGCATCACTAATGATGGTGGCACTACATTAGTTAAGAAGGATTATCATCATGGTCGTTTAACAGTATTTGATGATGTTAGTTTTATTGGTTCTAACTTTGAGATCACTGGTACAGATAACAACGTACCTATCCTTAAGTTAACTAACAACGATGAACATCATTTTGAAGGTGGTGCACTTGATATTAACGCTGCTACTGATATTAGTGGTGCATTAAGAGTCTTCCCATCTAAGTGTGTTGAGGATCCTGATGCTATTCAGTTTACTAACAAATCATTCGTCCCAACATTTAGAGTTGAACCAGAATTTGGTGATACATTTGTTGGTCGTTTACTTGACGTCGCTGGTATTGCTGGAACCAACCCAACTAACACACAACCAATTCTTGATGTTAGAAATCTAGGTGTTAATGGTGCTAATAGCTTCACCGTTATGCAAGATGGATCTATCAATGCGTTTGGATTGACTGGATACAAGAATAAGAATGGTGGACATATTTCTAAGTTTATCAATTCAGATAGTTCTTTGTCTGTCAATATAAATTATATTGTAGCGGTAGCTCCTTCTACTGGTGCTCTTATACTTACTCTTCCAGATAATCCTGAGACAGGTGATATAATCAGAATTACTGAAGTTGCAGGAGCATTGACTTATAACAACTCTCTTGTAATTCGTGCTCCAATCATTGGAGGTGAACCAGTAGCACTTCAAGGAGATACCTCAGGAACTAAGTTAGGTGGTTTATCTACACCATATGGATCTGGTGAACTAGTTGTTCAAAACAGAAATGCATCCTTCGGACTCATATTTGTTGGACAAACAGATGGAGATAACTTTATTCCTACTGCTTATCAAGGTTGGTGGTTAACTGAACTATAATGGCATTTTATAACAGACTAAAAACTATGAAGTCAGCTCCAGTAGGCACTATTATGCCTTGGAGTGGACAGTCTAGTGATGGAGATCTTCCTAACAATATACCAACAGGGTGGATTGTTTGTGATGGTAGAACATTTCCAGCTAATACTTTTCCTCTGTTAGCATCCATGATTGGAAACACATATGGTCCTACTGACAGTGCAATTGTTGGAAACTTTCCTGACTTTGATGAAGGAGATGTTTTTAGAGTTCCTAACTTAAATGGTAGGGCAATGGTTGATATTGAAAAATCATATTTACAGCAAACTAAGTATCAGTTTGGACAACCTGATGCTGAAGCTGCAATCGGCGATTTAATTTCTGAAGATGGTACAGGTGTCACTCCTCCAACTATCTACAGTGCTGATACTGATTTACAGTTTCAATTAGATCCAGTTGATACTATGGCAGGAAAAATTCAAAATATTACATTGAATGATCCTACATGGTCTAAGACGTATTATACTCTTGGAAGAAAACTAGGTATTGACCATACTCCTGCTCATAGACATGCAGGAGCATATACAACAGCACGTCCTGATGGTAGATATGTTGAAGTATTTCAGTCTCCAATTTCACCAGCTGCTGGTCAATATGAATCTGCAAACTTAAATGGTATTGGAGGAACTGATACTAGAGATATTTGGGAATTTGGATTTGGTGACATGACATATTATGATGAAAATTCTTTGGTATTAACAAATGAATCAAAAACTTTTACACAAGATGCAATTCCAGTGCCAGGATCATCAAGGCAAATAAATGCAATACCTGCATGGACAGACGCATTTGCTGACTCATATAATTATAATCACTATATGAAACAGGTTACTGGTGTATTTCCACCTCCAACCAGTGTTTTTGGTAGACCAAACTATGCTAACGGAGATGTTAGTACAACATATCCTACTAACCTTAGTCATCTTGGAGAGGATTTTACTGATTCATTAGTAGGATCACACAACCATTTCAGTTTTGATGTCTCTATGAATATTGGTGGTCTTAGAATTCCTCCAAATATTGCCGTAAATAACGTACAATCTTACACAGTTAACGTTTCTGACATACCAGATGCGTTAAATATTCTTATGGACAATCAAACACCATCACAAACTATAGTAATGATCATTAGAGCTTACTAAAATGGCAACATTCTTAAATCAAGAAAGAACTAAGATAGGAACAACAACAGGAACTATCATTGCTTTTCCTCAAGAATTAGAAATAAATGATCCAGCAGTTGGAAATAGTTTATCATTACTTCCTGCTGGTTATTTAAGATGTGATGGTTCAGTTCTCAGTTCAGCAGTATATCCAGCATTGGCAGAAATTCTCGGAACAGGTGTTGATTGTGCGTTTAAACAAGAGGGAGTTGATTTAACAGATACACAATTTCAGTTACCAGATCTAAGATCTAAATTTGTTAAAGCTAGTTCAGCATCAGATCAGGGTGTTATCAATGACAATACAGTAACTAATGCTTCAGGACAAGTTATTGAAAGATCTGGTGTTGGCGTCAATGTTTCATCAAATGTAGGATCTACTGCAGTTGTTGATATGGTTGGACAGTTTAGAATTCCTGCTAGAACTGTTGCTCTTACAGGTAATGTTGGTTTTACTAGACCTAGAAGAGTTGATGAAGAGGTTGTACCAGCAAATGCTTTCATACCACATGCGCATTACACTACAACATTTAGATCTAGAACTATAAGAAGTACAGGTAACGCTATATTTGAGTTTAATTTTTTCACAAATGCATCTACAATTGGTGTAGTAAATTGGTTTGATGCTACTGATTCTGGTGATAACGGAAGACAACCTGCATGTAAACATTATGCACAGCAAGTAAAATGGGAAACTGGAACTTATATTGAAGGTGGTGGTTTTGGTTCAACATCATTTGAATATTTTGGTATTTGCAAAAGTGGATGTCTTGACTTTATCCGTAGTTGTATAATTCCTGATGGTAGAGAAATTATTGTTGATACTACTCCAGAAGGGCAAAGTTATCAATATCCTCCACTTTTAGGACAACGACCCCTTAACCCTCCTCCTACAAGTGAAAGATTAGGTCCAAACTACATTGCAGGTGCTAATGGCGTTGGTAGTGATAATATCCCTACTAGTGCAGCTGGTCCTAGTGGAGCTGTACAAGCATTTGAACTATACGAAAGTTTTGAAGAATCAACAAATTACACAGGAGTTGGATATTACACTAAAGGAACTGGACAATGGGCGTACACAGCTTTTGGTGGTTCTACTATATGGACTGGTTTAGATGATTTTGCTCAACAGGAGGTTGATTTAATTGGTGGAAATGGAAGTGGACTTAGAGTTTTTGTAAGATTTGAACCATGGCCAGGTGTTGGCGGTCTTCCAAGCAATTCAAGATATAAAATTGTTGGAATTGTTGATGTTGGTCAGAATTATCTAGTAGGTGATGTTGTAACTTTTCCTGATGTTCAAGGAAAAAATATTAGTAGTGCACCCTCTACTGGTAATGGAGGAGTTAGTTTAAAGATCACTTCTACAACTTTTGCTAATATAAATGATGCTGCAGCTTATACTCACAGTCAATCGTTACATAATGTTCTACCAGTAGATACTTTTTCTTCTAATAGTGACACTATAGCATATCCTCAAGTTGCAAACATTATTGAAAGTACAGATGCATTTAATTATGAGGACGATCCTACGCGACATCAGCATACTATTGATTACACAACTGGACTCACAAATTATGAGCTAGATATACCAGAGACATTTATCTCTACTGATGGAATGAGTGCTTCTATTTCTATTCAAGCAGAGACTGATACAAAAATTGATAGTTTAATCTCTCCCTTTGTTATGGTAGATTACCTAATTAAAACCTAAAATGTCAACAAGAAACATACGTTCTAACTTTCTTACAGATAAAGCGACATTTGGCAACTCCACTATGCCAATTGGTTCTATTGTGCCTGTTTTTAAGGCAAATGATGATAAAGTTACAGATAATGGTGTTGTATTAAATTTAGGACAAGTTGCTACTGGTGCTGGTGGTGGTACTGGATATGTAACTAATTTAGATCCAAATGGTTTTCCTACACTTCCAATAGTATATGACATTCCAGCAACAGCATTTGAGGTAGGAACAGATAATATTAATCTTCCTAATCATCCTTTTATTCAAGGTGATAAGTTATCAATAACCACAACAACTCAAGCTCCAAATCAGTGTAAATTAGGAGCATCCATTCAATCTTTTACAATTGATAATGGTGGTAGTGGTTATACGTCAGCACCACTCGTACAAGTAACTGACAATGGTAGTGGTCCTCTATCAGAGGGTGAGTTTTCTGCAGTAATTGATAGTACCACAGGAGAGGTAACTGAAATTACTGTTAACAATGGTGGTTCTGGATATCAATTTCCTCAAGTTACATTAACTGGTGGAGGTGGTACAAGTGCAAGTGCAACAGCAAACCTATCACCAGGCGGTGCAGGTGGTGTTGAGATGGATAAAGGATTTACATTTTTAGTTGATTATGTGAATGCAAATAATATCAGACTTTCCAGAAGTAATGGAGATATTTTTGCAGGTAAATATTATAATATTACTGATGTTGGTTCTAATGGAACAGTTAGTGTAGCGTCAAGCACTGGATTTGGATTGAGAGTTGGTATAGTGGCATACTTAAATGAACCTCCATTCCCTGATGGTAGTGTTAAGTTCGTTACTATTAAAAATCCTGGCTATGGTTATAAAGATGGAGATGTAGTTTATATCTCTCAACCTGGCAGTAGTGGAACAGCAAGAGTTGAAATTGTAACTACAGATAATAGAAGTGCTAGTGAACCAGAAATGCAGTATGAAGGTTGGTTATATTGCGATGGATCTGAATACGATGCACAAGACTATCCACTGTTATATGAAGTAATTGAAAACAAGTATGGTGGACTTGCAGGAACATATAATCCAGAAGATTTTGGACAATCTTCATCTATTAAATTCAATGTTCCTGATTATAAAGGTAGAAAAATTGTTGGTGCTGGTGGTGGTATCAGTGGTGGTGGATCTCCAGTATCAGGTAACGTTATTTCTACTGTTGGTGCAACAGGTGGTAGATGGTTTTTCTCAAAAACACAACAAGAAGCATTATTTGATATCGGAAACATTGTAATAACTGGATATCCAAATATATCTGAGTTTGTTGGTGGAACTTTAAAAGGTGAGATAACTTTACAGATAGGTCCTTTGCAAGAAAAGATAATATCAGCAGTTCCTGAACATGATCATGCTATATTAACATCTCAAGCAATAGCAACAACACCATATGAAGGAACAGGACAAGCTATTGATCAATATCTTGCTAGTTACAAAGATGATGTTGGACAAGTTCAATTCTTTATACCAAATCAAGGAGTGCCACTATTTCATACTCATGGTGTAGTAGACTACATTGTTACTGATCCATCACTTTCTACGTTTGGTAACACAAGTGGTATTGGTGAAGTAGCAGTCTCAACTATTACTGCATCAAATATTAGTGCTGATTCTACAGGTGCAGTATTTAACATTCCTAGTCATAAATTGACCACTGGATATAAAATTAGGGTAAGATCAAACGATCAATCAACTCCATGTACATTCTCTATAGATGGTAATCTTGTTCCACTAGCACAGAATTCAGAGTGGTATATAATCAGAATTGATGATGATAATTTTTACGTAGCACAGACAAAATACAAATCTAGATTAGGTCAAGCATTAGAAGCATCAACTAATGGTAGTGGTGGTCAAAATATTGTATTGGAAATGGGATATAAAATTGCAGGAAATTTGCCATCAGATACGACAACAGTTATTCAACAACCAGCAGATACTGTATATGATATTGATGACTCATATTCAATTGGTGGTAAAACAATTCAACTACCAGGCGGAGAATCAACTTCAGTAGAAACTATTATACAACAGGATGTTCCTGGCAGTTACACAGTTCCAGCTCCAACTATAGAGCAAGACGCAACAGGTGTTTTTGGAAGATTGACTGGTGCTGGCGGAGGTGGAGGCACCACAACTGTAGCTGGTCAAAATGGTGGTGACACTTACTACGAGTTTAATTACAATGGAACTCAAATACAAATTGTAGCAGATGGTGGAGACGGTGGTGCTACTGGTAATGCTGGTGGTGCTGGTGGTTCTGGTGGACAGGCAAGAATTGTCAGTGGAGGAGGTGGCGCAACAAATGTTACTGCAACAGGAACATACACTGTGGCTGGATTACCTATTGAAATTAAAACCTATGTAGATGGTAATGATGGTAGCAATGGAGGTCCTGTTGTAGGTGGTAGTGGTGGAACTTCAGCACTTATTGGAGGTGCTGGTGGAGACGGTGCTAGAACTTTATTTGAGGGATCAAATACGATAACTACCACATACACTTCACCAAGTTTATCTCCTACTCAGTACGTATTACCAAGCACTTGGCCACTTAGTAGTGTAAAAGCGATCCTTAGAGGTGGTGGCGGTGGATCAGGTGGTACTGGTGATGGTGGTGCAAACTGGTGGGCAGGAAGTGGTGGAGATGGTAAAACCATTACTGTAAATCTTTTAGGTGTACAACCTGGTGATCCATTAAACATATATGTTGGTGGTGGTGGATCAGCAGGTAGCGGTAGAAATCCTGGTCAAAAATCAAACACTGGTTTCTCACAAGGTGGTAATGGTGGTTCAGGAACTGGTGGTGGAGGAGGTGGAGCTGGAGGTTCCTCTTCCGCTGTTGGAATACCTGGTCAAATGGTTGCAGGAGCTGGTGGAGGTGGCGGTGGTGGTGCTGCTGGTGATGCCAACCAAGCAGCCTCTCAAAATGGACAACCAAATAGTAGCAATGATGGTGCACAAAATTTAAACAACCTCTTCTCTGGATCTGGTAATGTTGGACAAAACTCCGTTTGCTCTGGTGGTGGCGGAGGAGGCGGTGGAGGTGGTATCGGTATCACTAACAACGCTGGTGGTGGTTCTGGTGCAGGAAACGGTTCTAATGCAGTTAGAGATGGTTTTGGTGCTGGAAGAGGACAAAGTGCATATAGAGGAAGTGGTGCAGGAGCTACAGCATCACTTATTAGCACTGGTAATGCAGGTAATGGTGGTATTGCAGGTTTAGGACAACAGGTAGATGGTACTGCAGGTTCTGTTGAGATAGAAGTTGAAGAAAATACAACATTCTATGGTGATGGTGGAGGTGGTGGTGGATCAGGAAATTATATAGTATTTCAATTTGATGCAGATAATATCAACGCTGGAACATTAGTTGTTGGTGATGGTGGCAGTCAAGGTGGTGATGCTGGAAATGCTTATCTTGGTTATCAAATAACAGAAACTACTGATGGTGGAACAACTACTTCAACCACTTCTGGACTTTTTGATAGTGCAAGTCCTAATGTTGATTACGTTCAGTCTGGAACTGGATCTGGTGTAAATGGTGGATTCCTTGCTCCTGATGGTGAGCAATATCTTAGATTTTTTGGAAATGAAGCTGTTAGATATGTAAGATCTATTTCAGTAGATGCATCTAGTACTAATGCTAAAGGAGCAGCTATGACTGCGGTTAGAATTAGAGTTATTCGTGGTAACGGTTCTAATGGTGGAGAGCAACCAAATGAACCATTAGAATTATTTGCTAGTAATGATAATGCTACTAGTTTTAATAAGATTGGTACAATATCTGCTTCCACAGGTCCTACAACTTGGACTTTAGTTGATATTGTTATTCCAACAGTATATCAAGTACCTAATTTAGTTTTAGAAATAAGACAAACAAGATTTAGTGCTGGAAATCCGAATAACGACAATTATGGTATTGATTACGTTGCATTTTCTCATGAAGAAATAGAGACAACAGTAACATCATTTCCCTCTGGTAGAACTGATTTAGGAATTGAATTTGTTACTGAGCGTATTGAACCACAGGGAGATCCAATCAACTCTTCTGGTCTTGAAGTAAATGAAGGAACATTTACTCTATCGTCTGCTGTTAAATTAAATGTTGATTCTACATTACAACCAAACATTGACATTCCGCTGTTAACAAGGTATCATTTAGTTAAGTATATGATCAGAGCATATTAATGTTAGAAGCTAGTGAGAGTGGATTAATAATTGATCCTGATAGATTAGAAGGAAAATTTGAAGATTTCATAGGTGTGTATAGAAGATTTGTACATCATGAAATATGCAATGCAATTATATCTAATTTTGAAAATCAAATAAAAATTAATCCAGATTACGTGTTACAATATGGCAAAGAGCAAATGCCACAGAAAAAACTAGCACGTCATGATATTAGTATGATGTATGATGATATTGATATGGGATTGTCTGCACATTTCTATAAATATCTAAATTCTGCACTTGAGAATTATAAGCAAGAGTATGATCATATCAGTAAAGTTAAACTAGCATCAATTGGTTTGAAAGTGCAGAAAACTCCAGTTGGAGGTGGTTATCATACTTGGCATTATGAGAACTCTAGTTTTAGAGCAGCAAATAGAGAGTTAGCATGGATGGTATACTTAAATGATATGCCAGATGGTGAAGCAGAGACAGAATTCATGTATCAAAAGAAGAGATATAAACCACAAACAGGTACATTATTGATCTGGCCAGCAGGGATGACACACGTTCATCGTGGAAACACTGTCTTTACCCATGATAAATATATAGCGACAGGTTGGTTCATCAAAATCCCTTAATCAAATGGCAGACATACGTGTAGTAGTGCAATTGAATGCACTAGAAAGAATGATTATTGTTAATGGAAAGACTCAATTCATTGAGGAGGATTATTGGAATAACAATATCCAAAATGTTTTGTATCCATTTTGGACATCTGACAAAGATCGTTTGATTCACTTGAATTACTTCAGTGATGGGTCATATGGTATTGAAAAGAAAAAATATGTATATGATCGTGCAACTAAAGAAAGAGCATGGAAGACATATTCATGGGTAGAACCTACTAAGTCAGAAGTAGCACAAATTGCTGAAACTATCAAAGAGAAATACTTTGAATATCAAGATACTGAACAAGAGATTATTCAAGAAAAACTATACAATGAGTATGGTAGATGGAACAAGGTATCTTGGGAAGGTCTTAGAATGATTAGAAACTTTCTCCTTACAGACAGTGATTGGACACAGATGCCTGATGCTGTAGTTGATACAGATACAAAAGCAATGTGGACTAAGTACAGAGCTAAGTTAAGATCATTACCACAAGATTACGATGGTCAAGA
>Ga0066840_10000134_pt1 | contig 10919 bp, 6 predicted proteins | sample ETNtaG_32_FD_67281 | JGI IMG/M metagenome (GOLD analysis project Ga0066840, IMG submission 67281) | Marine microbial and viral communities from oxygen minimum zone, Eastern Pacific Ocean - ETNP201302PF84A | ecosystem: Environmental > Aquatic > Marine > Oceanic | place: Pacific Ocean: Eastern... | reverse complement strand
ATTTGCTTCATGTCCAACATTTGTTTACACTCCTTTGAGAGGACTACTTCCTAAGTATGTCGCATCGGGGTTGATTCTTCTTAGCAAGTCATCAACCTCTTCTTCAGAAGGACGCCACCCACTTTTCCACTTTTCTTGATTCGGGTACATAAAAAAGTCCCTGCATACAGCACAGCAACCGTGCTGGTGCCACGATATCACGTCGTTTTTGTCTGCAAACAATATATTACACAGTGGACAAGCCAAAGGTGCAACTTTTTTATCATTCATGTACAACCCTCGCATTTTTTTCGAACTGAGTAATCTCTAGCACGTTGTCTACAGCATCTTTTACCGCGTCGACGTGAGAAATCACCATGATGTTCTTGAACCATTTCTTGAGGGAGTCCAAAAGACGGCTACATGCTTCAATGTTTGTGTCGTCCAGAGCACCAAAACCTTCATCGATAACCAAAAGATCTGTCTTGGGCAAAGAGCTGATGTTGATTAGGGCAACTCTGATTGCCAAAGAAGCCATCATCTTCTCCATACCTGATCCGCACTCAATTATGCGCCTAGAATCTCCATAGTTGATGTAAACCTGCATGTCGTTTGATCCCGGCTTTGTTTCAAGCTCAACTGTAAAGCCTGTAACTCCCTGTAGAATCTTAGATATCTCTTCGTTGATCAAAGGTAACTGAGATGCAATGATTTGCAAAGGAATACCCTTCTTAGAAAAGGCATTTTCCACCAAACTAAAGATCCTCCAGCGCTTAATAAGATCAGCATACTCGTCTTTTTCGTCTTGCAGACGCTTAATCTCTGTTTCAGACTTGGTAATCTCACTGGTAAGACTAATTCTCTCAGCATCTTCTGTGTTGATCCTGGTGTTTAGATCACCTACTTGCTTCTTGATCATGGAAATCTTCTTTGCTTCATCGGAAGACGAAACTCTAGCTCGCATAGAAGTAAGCTCAAGCTCAGATGCATCGACTTGCTCACTCAAAATCTTCTTTTTATTGTTGGTTTGGCTAAGCTCTAGCCTTACCTTGCCTAGATCGATTCGCATTTCGTTTTCTTTTTGAAGGACTCTATCGTATTTCTCGATTTTTTCTTCCAGGTTTTCCTTCTGCATCACCCTAAGAGATTTTTGAGCAGCTCGGACTTTTTCTTTTGCTTCGTCGAGCTTAATAGTCTGCTTGTCCATCTGCTTCTTGTGCTTGTCAGAGTTCTTTACATAATCGCATGAAGGTAAATGCTCAAAACAGTCACATGGCTCAAGCTTTTTGGCTAGTTTCTTTTGGCTTTCAAGCAGCTGCTTTTCCAAATCCTTTGCGTGTTGCAAATCTTTAAGAGTATTTTCTAGATCTTGAAGCGCTGCTTTCCTTTCTCTGAGGTCGTCGATAGGAAACTGATCTTTTATAGCTTGGACAGACGTCAATTTTGTCTCAAAGTCCCTTACTTTTTCCAGCAAGCTGTCACTTTTGTCAGATAGGTTCTTTAAAGATACCTTAGAATCACTTAAAACTTGAATGTGATTATCAATATCAGCTTCAGTCACAAGCCCCTTGTCTGACGTCGCAACTGCAATTTTAAGTTCTTGTAGACGAAGCCTTAATTTAGTTAAGCTGTCCTCCACAGACTTTCTCTTTACTTCGTTTCTTCGCTTTTCAGACTTCTCTGCATCAATCAAAACATCCCAGTCGCGATCAGGGGCATTCTTAAGAAGTGCTTTCACCTCAGATGCATCGTCCTTGATGTGGTTCGACATATCGTCATAAATTTCTAAGTCCAAAAACTTAGTTAGAATAGCTTTTCTTTGTGTTGCCTTGTTTTTGATGAAATTATTCATCTCTCCCTGGCTAGCGAGAGAGGTCATTAGAAAATCTTCGGGGGTGCCTACGATTTGGCGTAGTACCTTTTCAGTCTCTCTCCTCTGCTCACCATTCAAATCCTTAATCTCAACCCCTAGTTCATCTACCTGACTGAGGTTTAGATGGGTAACAGCACTTTCGACACCTGCTCGATTAGTCTTACGTGTAGCCTGACGCTCTACTTTGTAGTCTTTGCCGTTGGCACTTAGCAATACTCTCGAAATGCAGTGGCCTTTACGCATGTTGATCACATGAAGGTTGCTCATTGCACCTCTGTCTGTAGTGTTATAGAGGCCAAACATAAGGGTGCCTGGAATAGATGACTTACCAGCCCTGTTCTTTCCAAAGATGCCGGTGATGCCGTTAATCTTTTCAAAGTCTACTACGTTGTCTTTGCCGTACGAAAAGGTATTATCGAACTCTAGACGCTTGACAGACCACTTTATGTTACGTGGGTTGTCAGTCTTGCCTGCTAAAGCAACATACCGTGACACTATAGATTCTATTTTGTCCCACTCCTCATCCGAAATTTCAACATCACCATAGTACTCTTTCAAAAAAGTCATATGAGTAGCTGGGTCTCGAAGGTCTTTCTTGAAGAATTTTCCTGAAGTAGTACTAATTTCTTGTGTTTGTACGGCATTTTCGTACTTAAAGACTATTTCAGAAGCAACCTTTTCTTCTTTAAGTGCATTGTGAAGCTGCTTAATCTCTGCTTGAGTAATCGGAGCTTTTGCCCGGACTCTAAATCTTGCTTTATCTGGATATGTCTTTGCTTCGATCAGTGTGTCGCCAATATCTCCATTCCACTCTATGGTCACAAAAGGTCGACTAAACGGAACTTCGTAGAAAGTCGACTTATAATTGTCCCTGTCGTCAATTTCCCAAAAGAGGAACCCTTTTCCAGGATCCTCTCCGTAGTTTTGCTGAATTGTGGAGCCCGGATAGGCTATTCGCTTTTCTTTGTCCAAGTATTGCAGCTTGTGAATGTCGCCCAAGAACGTAAAGTCAAACTTGTCAAAGAATTCAGCATCGACATCGCCGTCAATGTTCCAGTCAATATCAGTAGTGGAACCATTTACACCACCGTGAAATGTGGCAATGTTGATATCGCCTTCAATAGGTTCTACATTTGGCCAGTTTTCTTCGTCAAAGCAAGAAAACACAGACCAATTAAATCCATCGATACCAGTAGGGAAAGTCCCAGACTTCTTGTAGAGGTAAATGTTAGGATTGTCAAGTGCATTTAAGATCGGTGAAATAGCATCCTGTCGGTGCTTGTTCAAAATTAGTCCATCGTGGTTACCCAGAATAACGTGTGTGGGTGCAATCTCAGCAAGGCCTTTAAACCACCAGATCAGACAATCAATTAACTCTGGTGATATTCCTTGTGTCTTAGAATGAACAATATCACCACCGATAAAGATTGCGTTTGGGTTTAGATCCTTCGCCATGTCAAATAGAGCCTGAAACGACTCTTTATATTCTTCATGTCGAGTTAAACCTCGCCAGTGAACATCACTTATGTGTATGCAACGAAACTTTGAGTTATCCATAAAATCCTAGATCAGAGAACCACTTCTGATCTCTCCTATCTTCGAGAAAAGACGATGATTCGAATGCCATGCCCTTGCTTTCTTAGTCACGTCTTCGAACTCGCCTAGTGCCATGTCACCTACATCCCGATCGGGAGGCAAAGTCACATATCTTACCTTGACACCGTACGACGTCAGTTCTTTTGCTATTTTGTGCATCTTGTGTATCGCATCGTCATCAAGGGAAAGCAAAACTGGTGTTTGCATTTTGACGATACGACGGAACAATAAGGAGTCTGAGGGTAGATGCGAACCCAGCAGACAACCTGCGTTAGATCTCACTTTCATTAAATCAAACGGACCTTCAACAAGTACTAACTCTTTTTTCCAGTCGATGTTGATTTCATTAAAAATGATGTCCTTTTTTGACACCTTGGCATTTAAGTACTTAAATTTGTTTTCGGGATCAATTGATCTAGCAGAAAAGTAATTTAGATTGCCATCTTGAGTAAAAGAAGGTACGATGACTCTTCTTCGAAACTGTGATGTTGTGCATGTACCTAAACGATAGCGCCATATTTCTCTTTCTGTCAATCCTCTCGCTCGACAGTATTTGATTGCTGCCCTTACATCAGGATCTCGGGCAGCCATGTTGTCACCTAGTAACCTAAACCCTTTAGGGATGGTTAGTTTTTCAACAACTTCTTCACCGTTGAAGCTGTCAGAATCTGATTTTGAAGATTTTGACCACTTTTTGAATATGGGAAGTTCAGCAGCAGAAGGTGATACCATCCGTACGATACGATGCACGTTTCGACCTTTAATGCCACATACCCAGCAATGATACATTCCTTGGTGGAGATTAATGACCAGCTTTTTCTTGGTAGACCCAGGCTTGGCACATTTCGGGCACTTTACAGACACATCATCGCCATCGCGACTTATCTCTAGCGTGCCAAATGCTGCTTTTAGAGCAGACACTTTTTGTGCTTTATCAGTCATCAATGAAATTATAGACTGCCTTACTTGATGTGTTCAAGTTTTGAAGCGCGCGCGATCACATAAGCATCGGCCATGTCATAACATCCTGGCTCAAGAACGACAGTTCCTTTTCTAGGGCCATTTCTAAGTGTCTTGGTTGGCCATTCGAAGCTAGAAAGCTCTGCTGTTGCCCATTCCATTACCTGCACTTTGGTGTCAGCCCCTCCTTTGCGCTTCGAAACTATCTTGAGACCCACTGATTTTCTGGCAGCATTTACATTATAGAACTTTGGCTCTATGCCGAAGATATCTTGACACAAATAAGCAACTATTCCATTAAACTTGGCCAAAGAGGACAAAGTTTGAGCTGACGAAAATCCTGATCTGAATGACTGGAGGTTCTCTTCAATGGCAACTTGTGTAATGTTGTGCTTAGACTGTATTTTCTTGAGGTCTTCAAGTACAAGATTTGCCTTGCTGTAGTGACTTTTCTGTTTGCTTAATGGTATAAAGCCCATGTCGATCAAAGATGTCTCAGAATTCAAATCTGAGCTTAGAATGCAATAACCGGTACAGCTTGTTGAGATGTCTAATGCTAATATTGCCACTAATAGTCCATTTTTAGTCTAAACATATAGCCGTCTGTGTCTCTTTTTACAACAGGTTGGGCTAGGTTTGCACGTCCGACGATATTAAAGTTTTCGTCATGCAAATTGATAGACGTTATATAGACAAATTTATCTGCAGTTTCTGAGGCGTAATCAGAAGGTACTAGATTTTTGAAGCTTGGATTAGAAGAAGAATTGACCTTGCCCTTCGGGGCAGGAACGTTGATCTCCAAAACATGAACATTATGCTCACCCTCTAGGGTCACTTCAAACTGATCCTTTCCGAAAAATGGAATGTTAGGCGTCTTGATGACTGAAATGCCTTCTTCGTATATGATAGCTCCTACTTCGTTCCATGTCGCGACTTCAGTCTTACAGTCGTCTCTGTACAGTCCGCCTTCACCGTTGTCTCTCAGTGTTATACCAACTTTTCCGCTTGACCCAGTAATTGATGTGTCTTTAACCACAAAGGAGCCTGGCTTAATTCTATTTCCATAGAACAAGTTTGAAGCATCGAAGAAAACAACTTCGTTTGAGCTTGGATCTCTGGTTCTGTTTAAGATCGTCAATATGCCACCGGGTGCAATACCAGGATCTTCAGGCGTTGCACCTTCTAGACTGTTCAGTATGGAAGCATCCGGGTTATCTCTTCCGTCTGAGAATGATGCAGGAACAGTAATTGATTCATCCCAGTTACCAGTCCTTGTGATCGTAGTATTACCTGCAGTTCCCTTAATCGTCTGCTGAAGAATCAAGGAAGTCATTTCTGGATTAAAGCTGTCGTATGATGCTCCTCCCTGCATGGAAGGTGCAAAAGCCAAAATAAAAGTGTCATCTGTCTTTTCTAAAGCAGTTCCAGACCCTTCTCCCGGACCTGTTGCGACAAAGTCTGTTCCGACGTTGTTGTTGGATGCTCCAATAGCAGTAAAAACAGTGCCACTTGTAGATACGATCTTATAGGTTTCACCCGTCTTAAAAGATCCGGCTGTAACTAGCTTTCTAAATCCGTTGACGGCAAGCATGAACCTGTACCACACATCATTTATGTTTCCTGTGCCCCCTAGAGCGCCTTGATCCAAAGAGTCTACTCTAGTTCTTGCATCGACAATGACTGATCCGTCCTCATCTATTGTGCCGTTGGCCCTGGCAATAAGCGTGTCATTCAAAAACTTATAAGTGACCACCTTGCCATTGTGAGAAGTCAACTTGATAGTAGCTTTATCTTCTATTGCAATGTCTTCTGTCCAAGTTATTTCAGCTTGAGCTTTAGAAGCACCTATTCCTGGAAGCCCACGAAACTCACTAGTGATATCCACCAGACCTTCAGGAATTGATCCTGTGCTTACCATTTGTTCAAGACTGATTAGACCTAGGTTTTGTGTGCCAAAAGCATCCACGAACTTATCTGTAGCAGTTCCTGATAACTTGTCGTCATCTTCCCCACCTTCAAAATTAGAGACAGTTGCATTTGCAAGATTGTGAGTAATAGCTGTGTTTCCTGCAGACCCGTTGACTCCTTGTCTGAGTGTTAATATATCATTGGTTTTGTCCAATGATCCGCTTATGTCATTGCCAAAAACAGAAGCCATTCGAATAGTTGTTACAAGATTCTCATAATCTGTGTCTGGAGTGCCAGTTCTTACGACTGCATATCTTCCTTCTGCATCAACAAGGCCGTTTGTAACACCTCCGTCATTTCTAAAGACTAGCTTTTTAGTTACTCCAGCTGTATTCGTAAGTTCAATCGTCTGACCGACAGCAGGACTGCCTTCATATACAATTGAGCCTGAGGCTGGAACGATTCCATGTGTCCCTAGGGTTGTGTCGGTTTTTCCTAAGAGCGACCAGTTAGGCCTGAAAAGTCCGTTGTCGTTAGGAAGCACTGTCAGATTCCCTTTTCTAATGCTGGTAAATCCTCGATCTTGTCCGTTTCTAAAACCTACAGGCTCTCCCGTAATTGTTGTATATTCAGCATCGTAAAGAAGTTCGTTTGCTGACATGAATTCTGTCTGTCCCGCATTTTCGGAACAAACCAGATGATAAAGCCTAGGTGATACACCTTGCACCAACTCTCTAGTAAAGTTTGGAAGGTTTATTTCTCTTCCTCCAACACCAAAAGAAAGCGCAACATTAAAAGGATCGTCAGTTTTTTGTCTAGAGCTCTGAAACGGTGTTTGCAGAACGTCTCGCTTTCTAGTTTCTTTTGTAAACCAGGGCGGAACGTAGAACATAAGACTTCCGCTTAGCTCTGTCAAGCTTGATTGAGAACCTGACACAATGTTTTCTACTGATCTGTACTCTTTCCAAATCCTTAGCTCATGAATTTCAGCATTTAGTGGGTTCGTAAAGTCAAACTGTGCAAGCTTCTGGACTCTTCCTATGTCTACAGAAGTCTTCTCGTCAAAGGTGAGCGATGAACCTGACTTAGTAGCTGTAAAAATAGTTCCTGCGCCAAATCCGTCAGGCGCGCCCAACTGACCAAACGAGGTATCACCCACCGATATAATAGAGTAAGTACCGTTTGCTACAATCTTGTCAGCCTTGACATCAGTCAGCTCACCAAAGTTTGACGCAGCTAGAGGATCTGAGTATGCAGCCTCTCCAGCTGCTTCAGCTACTAAGTCGTAACGATCTCTCCACATTGATATTAGGCCTTCTCTGTGCGCAGTATTAACGTTGAAGAACCTTGCTAACATAGGCTCATTACCAGGAAAGTCTTGCGTATTCAAATAATTTCCTACGACAAGAGCGTCAGGATCACCGTCATCTGTGGACATCTCTAGCGGCATTAAGTTTCCTGTATAGTCTGACGTACAAACTGGGAATGTTCCTGCTAACTTTCCGTCGACATAAAAAGAACCTGTTTTGCTGTTTATAGTTTTGCCCCCTCGAATTGCAACATGGTGCCAGTGGTTTTTTTGTAAAGAATTATCACTTGAAAGAGCGATAACGCCTCTGCCTTTTGTGTAGGAAGCGTTGAAACCTTCGATTCCTCCTGAAGCAGCTCTTGTTTCAAAAAGCTTTTCATTTGATTTAAGAGTAGCACCAAAACGAGGATTAGTGCTTGATCCAGTGCCATCGGCATTGTATAGATTGACGCTGTGAGGTCTTGTTTGAGCAGCATGACCGAGCTGAAACATAATTCTAAAACCGTCTGGGTATCCGTCTTGATCAATTGAGCTTCCCGTTACCAGTGAAATACAATATGATGACGAAAGATGCATAATGGTTCCAGCGTGGTAGTGTGGATCTCTGTCTCCACCTCCTGGTCCATTAGTCGGCAAATCAGTTACGTACCTGGGGTTAATCCAAAACTCAAAAGTAAATGTATCGCCTGGTGTGTAAGGAAAATTGTCCTTGTCTGACGTTTGCGCACTTCCTGTGGAGCACGGATAGATTAGGCAGCTTTTTTCGCTTACAGTGCTCCCAGTGAAAAAGTTAAGTGTGTGATAGTTTGGATACGACCAATCACAAGATTTATATAAAGGACGATATCTAGGAAACAAAACGTTCTTGACAACATTCTTCCTCATCGTATCTTTGGTAAATTTATGAGAGGGCTCGAACCTGGTAACTTCTACCCGCTTGGACTTAACAGCAGACTGAGGTGCTTTGTTGACGGCGTCAAGGTATACCTCAACGTTTCCGGCAATATTAGACCCAGAAGCGCCGTTTAAGGTTTCATGTTGAACTTTGTTAACAGCATACAGTCTATACTGCTCAATTGTCGATCCATCAAACGCGCTGGAAAAGTCTGCGGGCGGTATGGCATCTTTTTCTCTTGGAGAAGTCCTACCAAATACAGGTATAGATCCTGTTAACCCGTTAGAGCTAGATATGAGCGTTCTTTTAGGACTAGTTTGAACCTTGAATCTTTCAAAGTTGTCCTTTGTGATCGGTACAATGGCCATGAGCCCTCACTTCTTTAGAAGTCTAACCGAACTCTAAACGTTACATCTCGCTCGTCATTTTTCTCAATTGGTCGTGAAAGTTTTGCGACCGCTAACAGATTACCAAACTCATCGTGGAGGCCCACCGTGGTCGGAAATGTAAAAGACCGCTGGGTGTCTTCCTGCCCTTGATCAACAACACGAATTCTTCCTGAGGAGTTTGTGAACGTTGGGTTGGTAGAATAGTTAAATTCATCAGCAGTAGCTCTACAGAAAATAAGCGTACTGTTGATAGTCGTCACATTCTGGAACGTCATCGCTGTAAGTGTTCCTGACTGAAATCTACATGTAGCAAAGTGGTCTAGGATTTGATCAACTGAAGCTGACACTAACAAGTCTGGGATGTACTTCGCCCTTGTTTCATCTGTGCTTGCATCTGGTCGACCACGATCTAGTCCGGTTCCGGGACCGCCACCAATCATCATAGTGCCTACAGGTTTACCTGGCTTGGCTGTATTGACGTTCATTGCATCAATAGTTCCATAGACGTGCTGGCTTCCGGAAATAATTTTGGAGACGTCAAAAACGCAAGTTCCGTGATCGTAGAAAATCAGTCCTACTTTTCTAGAAGTGTCAGTAGCTGAAACGATAGCAGCCACATCGCCGCCAAAAGTTCTTTGTGTGTTTGTTGCAGCTCCAATATCCGTAAAGATCATAGATCCTTCGATTGAAGTCTGTGATAAAGTCTCTCCAGTAGACTTGCCTGTAATTTCATGTGCTGTAAAGGAACCTGTCTCATAAAAACGCATGGCAAAAGTTTCTTTTTTAATTTTATCTCTTGCAAATAGGCGTTTAAACGAAACAAAGAGTGCCTCATCAATTCTATTAGAGGCGTCCGCATCTCCGAAAGGTGAACTAAAAGTTGAGTCAGAGTCACCGAGAAGTACTTTGGCATACTGCTTGTAGATGTCAACCTTTTCTCTCATCATAATCGATTGAGATGGAAACAGAAGTTTTCCTGCAGAGTCAATTCCTGTAGAACAGTTTGTCACAGTTGATCCGCTTTCGTATAAACCGATTGTCATGTCAAAAATAGGATTAGCAGTCTGAAGAGTGAAGTCCTGATCATAAACTGTCTGGTACAGCGACGAGGTCACGCCTGGTCCTACTCCGCCTGTGACGAACACTTGATATGCTCTTCTAGTTGTGGAGCCTGAAACGTCTTCTTGAATGACGTCAACCAGCTGATTTAAGGCAGATCTTCTTACCTTAATATCTTCCGGTGAAATTCTCTTAAAACTGCCGCCTGTTAGTTGTGCCATTTGTTCCTCTTATTATGAGCTCGGTCTTGTAATTGTAATGCTAAAATCTTTTCTGTAACCAGACTGATCTCCGATGATCGCCACAACTGCTGTAATTGTGTTCTTGTTACCTTGATTTCCGTATGTTTGAAAAACAGTATCATCAAGTCCGGGCTGTAGGGCTAGAGCAAACTCCACGCGCGCACCATTCTTTTCATTAGGTACTCCAGATTGAACTGTGTACGAAGCAATTCTTGTAGAAGCTTCAATATTGAAGGCAGTTCTTTCAGAAACTGAAACAAAACGATCCGGCACTTCGACTGTAAAGGATGTATCAGAAACACCGTCAGGAATTCTAGTTTCTCCTTCAATTGTCTGTTCAAAAACGACCCTTCTGGAAGTATTGCTGCTAGTGTTAAATGATACTGTATTGCCTGATAGTCCTGCAGTTCCTTCAATCGTAACTGTTGGGAGCCTGACAATTGAAGGATCAGGTAAGCTAAGCATTCTATGCTTTTGTGCAATAGTACCTACTGTTTGTGCTTCAAAAATCGGTGTGTTTTTGATAATTTTTTCTTTTCCGACTGACCTTCCAAACTTTTCAATAATGGTATAGTCAACCTCATCATCAGAAAGTGAGAAAAAAGCAATCTTAAAGTCACCTTTGTTGGCTGCCAAAAATTCTCTTCCTGTATCTGTTAAAACTGCATCAACAATAATGTTGTTGGTGGAGTGGTCTAAAAAGCCCATA
>Ga0066840_10000133_pt1 | contig 10943 bp, 20 predicted proteins | sample ETNtaG_32_FD_67281 | JGI IMG/M metagenome (GOLD analysis project Ga0066840, IMG submission 67281) | Marine microbial and viral communities from oxygen minimum zone, Eastern Pacific Ocean - ETNP201302PF84A | ecosystem: Environmental > Aquatic > Marine > Oceanic | place: Pacific Ocean: Eastern... | reverse complement strand
AGGTTCCGAGTTCGAGTCTCGGACGGCCCACCACTTTGGTCAGTAAAACTTTTGCCCAATCTGTGGTGAAATAAATCATAATATTTTCTTCATCAGTTATATGATGATGTAACCAAGGGAGGTAACAATGGAAAAGGGAACAAAGACCATTATCGCAGCAGGCATTATTACGGGGATTCTTTTGGCGTTTGCTATCACAAAGATTCCTCAGGAAAGCGAGCAGCAGGGTTACGCAGAGACCGTCGAATATCCGAGGCCTGGAGTTGAGTATATTAAGTTTGAGCCGTTTGAGATCAAGGTAAATGTGCAGTATCTTGATTTTACGAACGATGAGCCAATGGAGATCATTGGCAGCAGCCCAGAAAAGGAGCAGTAAAACTATTGCCCGCGAATAAATGAAATATTTTTCTTCATCAGTTATATCATGGTGTAATCAAGGAGAGATAGGATGTCTAAGCCCAACATTCAAGCCATGTTTATCAACCTTAACAACAAGCATTTTAACGGTGAGATTCCTGATATGCCAGTCGTATGGAACTCCCGCATGACAACAACGGCGGGACGTTGCCACTATCGCCGCATGCTCGGAAGCCTTACCCCCTTCAAGATTGATATGTCAGAGCAGCTTTTTCGCAGCCTCGACTTTGATATCAGCAAGGTGGAGCGCACCCTGATTCACGAAATGGTCCATGCCTTCCTTTGTCACAAGTACAACGAAAAGGGCCACACTGCTCGGTTTCAGCGCATGATGACCGAAATCACTGGAGAGCATAAAAACCACCGATGCCATAGCTATGACACCACTGGCCTGCGCCGTAAGCAAAGCAAAAAGGTAAAGGCAGAATGTCAACGATGCGGTCAGGTTTTCTGGAAAACTCGGATGCCAAAGCATGCTGCATACTCTACTTATCGTCATCAAGGCTGCGGCGGCTCGATTGTGTTCAGTCGAGTCGAGGGAGATTCGGTCAAGATATTCTAAGGTAAATCTATTGCCCGAAATAAAAATAAGATTATTTTATTCAGCGGTTATATAAAGATGAAGGGAGAGTGAAATGGAAAGCAAAAAAGGAATCAATGGGTGGCGGTTGAATGTTGATGATATTGTTGACTATGAAAATGGCGATATGGATTGGGACCGTCTTGTAGACTTCTTTCAAAACCTTATTGATAGTGGAATGGCGTGGTCTTTACAGGGAAGCTATGGAAGAATGGCAGAGCATCTAATCGAAGAAGGTCATTGTTTTCTCAAAAAAGAATCATAATATTTTCTTCATCAGTTATATCATATTGAAAGAAGGCCAGTGAAAGGGCGATGCAATGAAGGAATCAAATAAAAAACCTACCGAAAAAGATAGCCGATCCGAAGCAGATAAAATGATCGACTATATCTTGGACCGAATCCTAAATCAGTATTTTAACCAAAAAGATAATAAGTAAAACTTTTGCCCCAGGGAGAACCATGAAGCGGCTATTTGATGATGAAGGGGAAGGCTGGGGCGATGTAACTCGACGATGCGCTAACGAAATCACCTTACTCCTAACCGATGTTTTGGCGAAGTTAGAGCAGGAAACGGGAGAGCCGATTGACCTTAGAGATTTTCATTTTGTTTCAATCCATGCACTCGGAGGGTTTGTGGCAGACCTATCAATCCGCCGTAGACTGGGAGAGGGCGACGAAGATCCGAAGCCTATAATGAAACATTATCCACGATTGAAAGAACTGGATAATATTTGATTATTTTCTTCATCAGTTATATCAGAATGTAAGGGAGGACATTATGGAAAAAGAAGAAAAGATATATGGAGCAATAACCGTCATTATTTTTCTGGTGGTGGCCTTCTGCTGGCATAAAGTGTGGGTAGAGCCGAGAGATCAGTTTGTATCAGAAATGATAGACTGTACCGATGGGGATAGGTCAAGAGAGGCGTTTGATAACTGCCTTGTGGTCATTAGGAGTGACAAATGAAGGTTTGCCCCCATGACCCGAGTCATACTATTTTTGTGACAACAGCAGCCGTACAACAACTTTGGATTGTAGATAAGCATGGAGAGTTTATAGAGTGCCTTGATGATTGCATTCAAGTCTATCACAAGCCGAATCCAGAAAATATCTGGGAGTGCTTAGAGTGTGGTCATGAGGCGGTTAACTTTTCCTTAAAGCTAATAGAAAACAAAGAAGAAAATAATAACTGATATTTTTTTCTGCACCAGTTATATAAAGATGTAACCAAGGAGAGAATCATGATAACAAACGAACAAGTAATCAGGGCGTGGCATAATGGTAAGGCTGCAAAAGCTGGAAGCCTTTCCACAGATGGGTCCGACCTTTATTCTTATAATCTGCTTATCGGGAAACATTCTGGCGGTATGATTTTTGAACACACCGCTCAGGGCGGCTCGTTCTACAGTCAAACTACCAGCAAGCATGTTAACCTTGCTATTCGCCTTAGTGACTTTGCCAATATCGTGATCCCCGGCTAAGAGGATTGTGCAAAACTATTGCCCGAGTGGTGGAATTGGTAGACACATCAGACTTAAAATCTGACGGCTTTGAGCCGTGCCGGTTCGATTCCGGCCTCGGGCACCATTTTTTCGGATTATTATTATGGCTCTTGAAACAAAATGCTTGACACCGGATGCAATATTTAGCACAAACGTTGGGTCTAAATATATTAGCCTTAGAGTTGCTTTTCCTTTTGAGCTGAACATTTCAAAAGAAGAGGCAGAAATACTTGAGCGGCTAATCCATAATCAAATCGAGGTTGTTCTAAGACCTTACTTCACAAACCAACAATCGTAAAACTATGCTTATCAAAACAAACTGTCAGCTATGCGGGAAAAAGAATGCTGTAAAAAACAAGATAACCTTTACCTTGGGTGACTGTTTTATTCAAACCGTCCACGGATGCTATAAATGCGGATGGTCCCCCGAGGATCAAAAGTCAGCCGACAGTCAACAAGTCACACAACCGTAAAACTATTGCCCGGAGGCAAAATGGAAGATAGTCCAAACCGTAGATTTTTTGTTCAGTTCCTAAACAAATGTGTAGAGGGCGAATCAGTTGTTTCCATTGATGGAAAGGAACAAGAGAACCCCCTGATGTCAAGAGAAGAGGCTGACTTGCGTCTTGCACTATTCGATCAAAAGATCGAACCAACTCTTGAGATTGAACTTGAACTGGCGCAATATGAAGCAATGCGGTGGCCCAAAAGCAAAAGGGTTCAGGGTAGAGTCTGGGAGTTGATGGAGAAGATAAAAAATCAAATATAAATCTTCATCAGTTATATCAAGATAGGAGGTACATATGATTTTACTACAGATAGCAATCGGACTTTCTTTTACTTATGTAGCTTTTTTGCTTGCAGGCACGCTCAAGCATGCGATTGTAGAAAGCCACCTGGTCAAGCCCTTCGCGATTATTCTCTGCCTGGTGACTATTTGTTACCATCTGGCATCGAGTAGAGAGATTATTTATATCCTGGGGGCTTTCGTCGGATTTTTTCTGCACACATGCTTGGACGCATACAAAAAGAGAAAGCCAACGCCAAAGAAGTCGAAGGTAAATCCCTAAGTCGAAAGCCGCACCAATCGCGGCTTTCTTTTTATCAAAATGTAAAACTATTGCCCGGAGGCCTCAGATTAATCCGAGGCTTCCTTTTTGGCTTGATCAAAAATCCAATCGATAGAAAAGTTAATCCGAAGAAGACCTTGACTCGTAATATTTTTCAGAGTTTCCTCATTCACGTACACGCGCTGAAGATCTGGTCCCCATATCCCCCTTAAGTTCCACTGTGACCTTTCTGAGTCGAACTTAAACATAACTTCAAGATCCTCTTCAACAAACATGCCATCTTCAGCGTAAGGCAAAAAGTTAAGAGAGAACTTGGGTCGAAAATAAAACTCTTTCGTAAGCATGTGCATGCGTCCGAAGGGAGTGTATCTGGTGATCGCTACCTTTTCGGTTTGATCTTTTGAACTCATATCAAATCCTTATTGGATGAATCCATAATAAATGCAAGTGAAAAATGCGCTAAAGAAAAATACATCAAAAAAGAATCCATTTCGTTTGGGGTTAAAGATTGATGCCATCCTGCCTTTTATTTTGCTAACCATAGTTTAGCCTTTCACGTCCGTGTGTACTCAGGGTTGGGAACCCTTCGGTTGACAATCCTAAATCCACCACTGTAACCACTATTTATATATTCTTTCAAGTCATCGTACGCTTCCTTTAGACTCGTACTCATGCACATATCTTCCCATCCATGCCCATACCCATAATTGGCTTGAACGACCTTCATATATAAAAACTTATTCATTAAGCTACGCTCCAAGCAATAGTTTCTTCTCGAACAAGGTTTTCGCTTCCATCGTATTCATGGATGATAAACCGACAGCCTTCGGGGATCCAGGCAACCATCAAAGATTCCGCCCCACCGATGTAAGCATCAGTCATTTTTTCTGCTAACGATGCGGCCGACCCATTTTTGCCATCTAAGACCAGTTGGACCAAGTCTTTATGAAACAAAAGAGTTTCGGTATCTTTTTCGTCATGGCACCAAGTTGACCAACCTGCCCCAAATCCAGGGCTGATCAATACGGCAACTTCGGTTTTGCCTTCTACTTCTCGCTTCATTCTTGGCACTAACATTATTCTGCCCTCCAGTTGCGGCAAGCCTTTTTGCTTGCCTCTTTTTTTGCATCGCCATGACTGCCAGAACCTTGGCCTCGCAGAATCATGCCCAACACAACTTGGTTTCGAGTTTTAGGAGCAGAACCTTCCCCCCGCATAGCGGCGCGAAGTTCTCGGTTTTTGCGCCGAGCATTACGACGACGATTTTTTGCTGAAGTCTTGGCCATGATAGCTCCTCCTTACACAATGATATAACTGGTGTAGAAATAGTTATCAAAAAATATATGTAAAACTTTTGTATGGATTCTTAAATAAACTTGGCACGATTCTTGCAATAGCAAGTTTTATGCCATTACTTTTGTAAAACTATTGCACACACATATGTGTAAAACTATTGCCCCGAAGGGTAGCCTTTCGGCTACTGTGAGATTTTGTATTGAATCAACTTGATTCAATACCTTTTAAGCCTCCACTAAATAGTGGACGGCTGAAGCGATTGCCAAAATCGGATGTGTAAACACAAGCATCCATACGGCCATCCAGATAAATCCAACAACGAGGCTGCCAGAAATCATGTGGCCAAGTCCAGGCAGCAGCAAGGATGCCAATGCTAACAGCAGTTTGGTTACACTTGATTTTTTCATATCCCCTCCCGGGCAAAAGTTTTACGTACATACACAAACAGAAAGAGATCCTTTCTGTCACATACCCGGGCAAAAGTTTTACAAATCCCCAGGAGGCCCGGAGAGCCTTTCGGCTCTCCGGGGGGAGAGGCTTACGCCTCGGTCACGTCACCATTGAACTTGACGTAACCCTTGGAGGGGATGCGGGGGAGGGCCGCAACAATCTCCGTCTCGAAAAGTGCCATGCACTCATCGTAAAGGGCCAAGTCATCACTCGAAAGGCTTGCAACACGGTTTGCCATGCTGTTCTTATCGAGCGAGCCAAAGGTCTTCCAAGCCTCGATCAGCTTAGAAGGAGCGTGCTGGCGAGTTACGCCAGAGGTAACAAGCAACATAACCATCGCTTGTGCAGTTCGGGCGCGATTGGTCCCCGCCCGTGTAGAGCGATCGCCACGGGTCAACTCGCCCTGTACTCGGACTGTGAAGTCAACTGATGCAGCGGTCTTAGGCGGTAGAGCCGACTCACAGTTAGCGTCCCGGAGTTCCACGCACTTAGCGAGGGCAAGCAACTCAAGGTCAGAAAGGGTGTTTACGGTCTTGGACATTTTGTCTCTCCTTTTTTGAAGGGGTTGGTTAGGCTCCCCTTACACCATGATATAACCGATGCAGAAAAAATCTTCAGAAAAGTTTTGTAAAACTATTGTATGTATATATGTGAAACTTTTGTATTGGCATGATTCTTGCAATAGCAAAATCTGTACCAAGTCATTTGTAAAACTATTGCCCTCACACATGAGTGTGGCACAAAACTTGCTATTGCAAGAATCATACCAACTTGTTTTGTAAAACTATTGCATGCATGTGTCTTTGTAAAACTATTGCCCCCGAAGGGGGTAGCTGCTGGACAACCCAAAACCAGCAGCTACCGAGGAGGGGAAGGGGCTCCACCACAAAGCCCCTTCCCCTGCGGGGGTTCGCTACTTGACCAAGTAGCGCATAACCGCACCCGCTTGCGAGATTGCTTTAGATACAACGCTCGGGTCATCCTTCAGGGCTTTCCGCCAACTTGAAAGGTAGGCAACATGGTTATCGAACAGCCCATCACGCTCGATTCCGATGTGCTTGCACACGAACGCCGAACCAATCTCGGCAACCAACTCTTCAAAAGCGTACGACTCAGAGCCAAATCCGCCGAACTTAGTAATCCCGGGACGGTTGAGGCGAGACTCGTGACCGGTCCAGTGAGCATGCTCATGCAGACAGGTGGCCCAGTAATCCGCAACCGTATTGAACTTACCGGGCTCCGGTAGCTGAATCTTGTCTTCACTCGGACGGTAGAACGCTCGTCCGCCACCGTGGTGAAGGTTGGCCCCATGCTTCATGACGAGGGCTTGGGCCTTCTCGAAACCAACCGCTGGGTCAACGTCCTTCACAACGACCGCCTCAAGAGGGGTTTTGGTTTGCTGATTGTTGAAGACGTACGAAGTCCCCCAGCCTGACCAAGCCTTGTCTTCGGCCTTCTTCAGGTCATGACCATTGCGGCATTTCTTGGCAAAGCCAACCGGCACACCACAATGAGCACACTTGAAGCGGGGGAAAAAGATAGGGGTTCCCGCCTCGCCCTTCTTCACAAAGTTCCCGGTCTTTTTCCATTGGCTTGCACCAGCCCAACGGTTGTCGCCAAAGTTAGTCGAACCAAGCATGAGCCAAAAGCCATTGAATGAGCCGCCATATTCCTTGCCCGTGGTGGGGTTGACTGGGAAGTCTCCAGTTTTATCCCAAGGCATAACCCACTTGCCCGAAGCCTCACCAGCGTCGAGGGCTTTGATGATGGCCTCCGCCATTTTCTCTTGGGTTTCCTTCATCTTATCGTATGCGCTCATTTTGACCTCCATCGGTTAGAGCGGTTAGCGGGAGGGTCATCCTCCCTTCACATAGATATAACTGATGCAGAAAAAATCTTCAGAAAAGTTTTGTAAAACTATTGTATGAGATGGTCTGATGTCAGGTCACATGTTGTGTAAAACTTTTGTATTGGCACCATTCTTGCTATTGCAAAAGTCATGCCAACTTGAATGTAAAACTTTTGCCCGAAACAAAAGAGGAGCGAGGAGCCCTAACTCCTCGCTTCCAGTACTTCCTTCAAGTCATTAGGGTGACCCTCCAGTTTCCCGCTGTTACTTCGATACGGCCCATAGCGTACCACCCATGATGGTCGAGGATTCGAACCCCGCGTCTGTCTAACTGCCTCTTACATACATATATAACCTGTGTAGAAAATAATCCGCAAAACTAATGCCCCGATTGTAAAACTATTGCCCCGAAGCCCCCGAAGGGGAGGGGGGGGGAGTTTTACCTCTCCCAAGGGGGGGTTGGGTTTCCGTTCTGCCAATCCTCCTCCCATCGTTCTCTCATGCCCTCGATGGCAGCCAGCGGCACACCGTGAGTATTTCGCTCGGCCAACGCCTCATTAGAGCAGCCGCCATCGAAAACAGACACGACGCCAACCTTGAGACCCATAGAAGCAGCAGCCTCAAGATATGGTTCCATCTCCCAGCGCTGCGTAAAGGTATTATGCACAACTACGGGAAGCCCTGCCATGAGGCCTTGCACCGCCTGATCCAAGCACCATGCATGCGCTTGCGGGAGCCCCTTCGGGTCAAACTGGTATTCTCCATCAACCATAAACCAATCGTCAGCAGCTACGCACACAGACCTATCCATGTCGAGTGCTGCGGTCGTTTTTCCTGCTCCGGGCAGTCCTCTGACCAAAATAATGTCAGCGGCGTTTGTGTTCTTTGTGTATGCATCTGCGTTGCTCATATCATCCTCCCTGTTAGAGCCTTACTTACACATACATATAACCGGTGTAGATTTTTTTTTGAAAAACTATTGCCCTTTGTAAAACTATTGCCCCGAAGGGTCATCATCATTCGACGATAGAATAGTCACCCTCACATATACACATAGGGTACCTGTGGATTCCAAGTTCAACAGACTTTAACATTGTTCTGGCAACTGAAGCCCGTGGACGAATACGCACACCATTTAAGAGTTTATGCGGAAGTAAAAGCCAGACAAGCATGGCTTTCATATGCCGACCCTGCTTTATCAGGTTTAAGACCTCTTGGTTTGGAACTTCATATCTTGCTATCATTCTTATTCTCCCCGTGCTTACACACATATATAACTGCTGTAGATTTTTTTTTGAAAAACTATTGCCCTGTAAAACTATTGCCCCCCACCCCTTTGGGTGGAGGGCTGGAGGGTTTAGGCTACCCAGCGGTAGCCCTTGCCTCGTACAGTCTCGACATGCTTGCTTGCGTGTCCAAGTTTCTTCTTCATGGTCGTTGCTGTCTGGCGGCATCCGGTGACAGGCTCACCCTTGCCATTGATGATTGCTGCGAGAAGGTCAGACTCTTTGCTTCGCATGGGCTTTGCAATCTCCGCACCTTCAACAGTCACCTTGCCTGATTCGTACACAGCCACACTCGCACACTCGGCAATCGGAGCAGCGTTGACCGACTCGAAACCAACCTCACCCATATCATCATTCGCGTGGAAAGGGATAGCGGTGGCGTCGATGAAGCAGTGAGCAGGAACCGTGGACCAGTGGATGCGGAAGCGTGGATATTTACCATCCATCCGAAGGAAAGCGAACTGCTCGGTGCTGTCGGAGAAGTCCCAGGCGGTTGAGCCTTGAGCCTCGATGATAGCAGCGAGCGAAGCGCGGCGCATCATCAAGTTGGTGGCAGGCTCGATGACGGTTTGACCCTCGCGGATGGTTTCAGCCTCGCCCGTCACATGGTACATGGTGACATCGCCGCCCGCCTCGATGAAGGCTCGGAGAGCCTCGACCGCCACAGTCACATCACGGGAGTCACCGCCCTTGATGGACACCAGCCGACCGCTTGACAGGGCAGCATCGAAAATCTGCTGACCCCGGCCAAGGTTCAGGCTTTCGCCGTTCATAGTCAGGTCATGGGTTCGACGCTCGGCACAGACCTCATCCGTCACAGGAAGGGTCACGCCAGCCGCACGAGCCGCCCCCCGAATAAAACCAGCACACCCGCTTGTCCCGCCAGCGAAGCCACCCGCCTCGACTATCTGATGAACCGCCGTAGCCTCGACCACCCTGCGCTTGCTTGCCAATACCTTGCTCATTTTGACCTCCTCGGTTAGAGCGTGGGGACCATCCCCTTACATGACTATATAACCGATGCAGAAAAAAAAATCAGAAAAGGTAAAACTATTGCATCTAAGTGTTGGCATACTTCTTGCAAGCGAAACATTGGCATAGATATTGCATAAGCAAAAATCGTGCCAAGTTATATGCTTATACGCTCGGCGCAAAGTTGGCACGGATCTTGCAGCGCGGGCGCACCGTTCCCCCCACTTTTTTTCACAAAAAATATATATTTCTTTTGTTTCTTAACTTATTTGGTTCCTAAGGGAACCGTGGGGGAGTAATTTGTATAAGCTGTATATAAATAAAAAGTATTCTTTATATACTATAGGGTTCTATGAGCTGTGGGGGTATTTTATTAGTTATTATTCCCTAGGGTATTTTTGGTTATTTATCTTAGGGGATATTTAGATTATATGTTATGAGTACTTACGAAAACTTCCTTTATTCTCTAACCTTTAAATCTAACCAAAAAACAAACCCGCCGGAAATTAATCGGGCGGGCTTCTTGGGGTTTAAAGTTATTTTAAACTTTTGCTTTATCTTTCCGTATCTTTTCCAAATACCTGATAAAGATAAGTATATAAAGCTGAGTATTCTACAGATCTTATTTGTTCGTCTTTCATACCATCCCACATGCTTTTTAATTTATCATTATCTCCCGATCCAATAAAGCCTTCTTTTATAAGAACTGTTCCAATTGCATTCATAAGATTATCTCTAGCTTCTGCTAGATCTGGATGGCCTGATGTCATAACCTTATGAATAAAGTCTCCATCATCAGCGCTCTTTAATATCCTATAATTCTTATCTGCTGCAATCTTTTTCATTTTAAATTAACTCCTATAAAATCGAATCAAATAAGTTCTGATTTATTCTTGTTATTTGTAGTTGAAATATTACTATATTTCGAACCCATTTTAAACCACCTATTTTCCACTTCACCCCACTCTATCCCACTATAAACCACCATATAAAAATGAGAACTAAATATTCCTTTGATAATCATACATAAACGGTTGTATAAGCAAAAGGCCATCTAAGTAGTTGTCAATTTTTATAAAAAAGGCAATAAAAAACCCACTGATTTTCATTGCGAAAAGCGTGGGTTATTTGTAAAAAATTAGAGAGTTTGAAAGATCTCTGAAAATCCATATAAATTATATGTATATCTTTATTGTTTAAATATGGTTATCCTTCAGAAAAGCTTCTACCAGTTCTTCTCTTGAAATCCTGTCGTCTAAAATCTGGAAAATCTTCTTTTCCGATAAAATTTCGGGGACCTCAATCCGCCACCAAGTAGACAGGTATTCTTGCAAATTGATCGACCACTTTTGCCAAGTTCTATTTAGATAGTTCATTAAGTCTGGGGGGCGTCTCGCGCCTATTAACTCTTGCTTCCTTCGCTGCCTTCTATTAAGAGCTTCTTTGGACTCATTTTTTACTGGATAATCTTTTTTAAAAGCTTCTCGTATACTATGCAAATATTTGTCTCCCTGCAA
>Ga0066840_10000126_pt1 | contig 11130 bp, 6 predicted proteins | sample ETNtaG_32_FD_67281 | JGI IMG/M metagenome (GOLD analysis project Ga0066840, IMG submission 67281) | Marine microbial and viral communities from oxygen minimum zone, Eastern Pacific Ocean - ETNP201302PF84A | ecosystem: Environmental > Aquatic > Marine > Oceanic | place: Pacific Ocean: Eastern... | reverse complement strand
CATATTCATATCTTCTCATAATCTTATTATTTACTGTTGGTTTTCCATCTAGACACACCAAAAAAGTAGGTTTGTACAAGTCTCGTATCTTATCTAAATTTATTAGATTCTCATTATTTTTTATTAGTCTACCCTCCCAGTTCTGATTTTTATCTAGTGTATTAAAACCCACTAAGTGAAAATCCTCTTGTGAATGAAAGATTCTATATTTGTCAAGATATTTTCTAACGTCACAAAAATCTCCCTCTTTGACAATTACATACTCATCTGAAAACATAGTCCCTAACTTCCCAACACCCTTTACCCCATAATAAAATATGGTGTTTGAATCAATCGGATGCTCCGCTAAGACATAATCTTTCTTACCTATATTTACACACAAGGTAAAATATTCTCCGACTCTATGAAATCTTCTACAAGTAGTCATAATTCAATTTGATGTAGTTCGTTATCAGTACCATAAGGTATTGCAACAACCTCTCCAACTAAGTCATTTAAATCTAGTGACTCTATTTCTTTGTATGATTTATTATCTGAAAGTATTGGTTCGGATAATAATAATTTTAAAGCATTGTCGGAAACTACTAATCTTAAACTTTCTTGTAAATTATATACACTACTAAAATCTAAATGATTATACGATACTCTTAATGACGGATAATCGTCAATCGGTTTTGGTGCATTTTGACGACACATTTTAATGCTGATTGATTTATCATCAGGATTATGTTTCATCACTTTAAAAATAATATTAATTGGTATCATCTTATGTCGGAGTTCCTACTGCACTTCTACCTATTATACTATTTCCTGACGTACTTGGTGCTGGTGCACCACTTATTCTAAGTAAAGCATATCCATTATCTCCCCCTATTCCACCAGACGCTCCACCAGAGGGACTACCATCAGGTGCCTTTGTTGCATTAGCACTTGGATTTGCAGTGTCACCACCATGTCCACCAGCACCAGCAGAGGATCCACCAGTACCTCCATCACCACCTTCTGTTGCATTTCCATCATCACCATCATCACCATTTGAACCATAACTTGCATTTTGTGGTGCAGTTCCACCCCTTTCTGCTGTAGGAATACCTGCACCACCACCACCTCCTCCACCAGAGGATGTTGCAAAAACTGAACTCTTTTTACCAGTTGACCTATTTTCTCCACGACCTGCTCCTCCTCCACCACCACCATATCCTGCTCGAATAGTTCCATTATTAATAACAGTTACACTTAAATTGTTATCATTTATTCCAATAGCTGATGTTCCAGCTGTTCCATTTCCACCATTATTATTTCCTGCAGTACCTCCATCACCACCATTTCCTCCTGTGCCACTAATATTTCCATTTGTTCCAATATTTATTGTAAAATCTGTTCCTGTATCCCAGTTTCCAGTTCTTAATGCACATTTTTTATTATCTGTGCCACCACTATAAATTGATTGAATTGTTTTATTTACGTGAACAATAATTTTTTTACCACTTGTGTCTTCAGGTCTATCACCTGGTCCGATTACAACCACCTCATTTGAGGTATATTTTGACTTTGCATTTACACGAGTATCTGTATTTTGTGAATTTGAAAATAAGTCAACTACTATATTTTGTTTTTTTGAATAAAAATTAGAAAATGAAACAATACCACTTTGAGGTATTCCTGTATCTAGTGGCAAATTATTTAATTGTCCGACAGTTTGACTGATTCTATAATTACCAAATCTATTTCCAGTAGGCGCACCAAATTCTTTTTTTATCTCATCAAAACTTATTGAATTTCCTATTGCTGGTAATGTCATGTCTCGTTTTTTTATTATTTAGTATTTTTTCCAATATTTTTCAGATATGTATCCTGTTGAAAATCCATATTGACCCTCTTTTAAAATTGTGGTAATATCTCCAATGATTGCAAGTCTCTCTCCCTCAAAAACATCTTCAATAAATTTAGTATGATGACATAAACTACTTGGAAATAAAATCAAACCTCCCTCTGGTGGGTGAATGTAAAATGTTTGAGAGTTAAGTTCATTATATTTGTTAACTATTGTTCTCTCTTTATTATCATCTTCAACATTCATTGCACCAAATAATATATTTTTACTACAATTATTTTCAAATTCTATACAATGAGAATTTTTAGGTGCACTTAAATAATATGCAAATGACACATGACTCGTAGAGTGAATGTGCCATCTAATTTCGTCTTGAGGTTTTCTTGCTCTTGACAACCATGATTTTGTAATTGCATAATCAAATATATCTCGATACTGTAAAACATCACAAACATATGTTTTTACATGAGATACTACCTCTTTAAATAAATCATCCAGACTGTCCTCTAAATGTATGAGTGGTTTAACAATATTCTCACTCACAACATTATCAATTTCACTCTCTTCATAATCAAACTTAGAGTACAATTTATAAAAATCACTCTTATATTTCTCGTGATCATTCATCTGACCCACATATATCGTTGTGGGAAAAATATTAAATGTTTGAAATTGCATAATGAAAATATTATATCAATTAAAAGCAATTTTGCCAAGTGGTGCCATCATAAACTTGTAATTTATTAGCTGATGTATTGTAAATCATAGCTCCTGCAGTAACACCCACTAAATTACTTTTTTGAGAGTTGTTAAGTTTAGGTGGGTACATATACATTCTGTTTGCAGCATCACCCAGAGCATCTTTTCCAGCATCACTGAAGTCAACAGCAGATAGTGGATTAGTTTTTCCAATACCCAATGCACCTAATGTTGCTTTTGATTTTACAGCATTTATATTAATTGTATCGTCAATTCTGTTTGTTCCGATACCAATGCTACCATCTGTAGTTATGAATATGTTGGATGTAGAAATTCCACTTGGTCCTATTATATCAACAAGATTCGTTGTAGCACAAGTTCTACCTATACCCAAACCTGAAAATTCAGTTTGTTTTGATGTAACTTTAATGTTGAAAAAGGTAGACAAACCTGACGTTGCATTTACATTACCTGTGAGATTTCCATCAACCTCTCCATTAAATTCAGTGGCATTAATAGTTGCTTGAGATGTCAAACTTCCTAAAACTGATAAATTACCACCAATAAATGTATTTCCACCTAAAGTCGAAATACCAGCTACGTGTAGTTTGTGAAGTGGAATCGTAACTCCAATACCTAATGAACCAGTACTGGTTAATGTCATCAATTGATTTGATGTTCCCTTATGCCAATGAAAATCACCTGAATTGTTTAAGTTATTAATATTAAGATAGTAATTTATATTACCACTGTCAGTATTAATTAAATCTAGTGAACGTCTTGTGCTATATTCACTGCCTCCTTCATCTCCATATCGAAGTGCACCATAGTGTGATGACAAACCAGACGCACCACCATCTAAACTTGCAACATTTAATTGATTATAAACCGATGCTCCCGTACCAATTGTTTCAAATTTTACGATATTATTTGAATATATTTTAACTCCAGATGCAAGTATAGTTAATCTTTGTCTATCATCACTAGCACTTTTAAAATAATTAGCACTTGATAAAAATGTTAAACTTCCTTGTCCTTGGTCTGAAATTACAGAACGAGTGCCGTCATGAAAAATGGATAAATCTCCACTATTTCCAAATACTGCTTTTGAATTATCAGGAAAATATACAGTTGAACCAATTCCCACTGATGCAGCAGCACCAACAGTTACATCATCTGACAATATTGATGTGCCTGATACTACAAATGTATTTGTTGTCGTAACACCTGAGACATTCACTGTGTCTGATTCAACATGTCCTACCACATTTAGATTTGACCCATCAAATGTAAAATTACCACTATCTTCTATCTCTCCAGAAGCACCAGCGATTACAACACGATTATTAGTTAAATCAGATATTTTTGCTGAGTTTGCAACTAAATTACCTGTAATATTTGCACCACCATTTGCATCAATTAATCCAGAAAAAGTTGATGCACCAGAGACATTTACATCATCTAGTTCAGATAATCCATCTACATCAATATTTCCATTAAAATCTGCATTTGAACTAAATGTTGATAAACCAGATACTTTTACAGTCTGAGTTTCTAAGAAAACTGTTGTTGTTACACCTGATGCTTCTACATCATTTAAAAATATTTTTCCTATACTAGTTGTGATACCTGACAATGTTGTAAATCCAACAATCTTAGTATCACCAAAAACATCTAATTGTGATACGGGAGTTTCACTTCCAATACCAACCTTTGCTGTAGTAGAGAGAGTTCCAGCAGCTTTTATAAATCCTTCTGTTGCTATCGCAACAATATTCTGTAGTCCAGAGGCATCACCTACAAATTTTGTAGCAGTCACTATACCTGTGACTGGATCAATTTTTATATTACCAGCAGTTACAACTCCAGATATTACGGTGCCACTTAAACTTGTTATTCCACTTATGATTGCATTTCCACGAACATCTAATTTCTTCTCAGGTTTTGTCGTACCAATACCAACCAAACCAACAGAATTTACGATAAAATTGCTGTCATCTACCTGTACACCATTTCTAAAATTAAATGATTTAGTATAATTTGCCATTACTTTTTTTTTAGTTATTTATTTGTTTTCAAGAGCTTTGACTTTAGCAGTCAATTCTTTGATTGCCTCTATCAACACTGGGATAATTTTAGGATAATAAACAGCGACATTACCATCATCCCTTGTGGTTATAATACCAGGTAATCCCAATTTATCAACATCTTGTGCGATAACACCTGTATCCAATGTACCAGGTAAACACCATTCTGGTGCATTTTCTTTCCAAGTATAAGTGTAACCTGTTAACATACCAACTTTATCTAGAGGTGACGAAATTATATTTAAATTATCTTTATACTTTATGTCTGAAGTATTAAATGCCATGATGTCACCAGAGACATCTAACAAACCTTCTATTCTCACACCTGTGCTTACAGTTTTTAATTTAGTGCTTCCATTATGTGCAATCTGTACATCTCCAGATGAATGAGTCATCACCATGAAGTTTTGACCAGTTGTCTTCTCAAAAACAATTTGGTTCTGACCTAATCTAAATCTTAAGTCATCATCTCCAGTATGATCGATTTGTGTTCCATTTGAAGTTGTATGAGTGATTGTTGTATCATCACTATCACCAAATGCTAATGAAACATTATCAGGGAAGAAAGCACCTCCATTAAATGTTGTTATACCAGTAAATGATGATGGAGTTTGAACATCTAATTGTGGAACTGTCAATATTCCAGTTATGATTGCACCTGATGTAGTTGCAACTACTCTCGTAACACCATTAGCATCAACTAATCCACTAGTTGTGATTCCTGTTAAACTTGATCCATCACCACTAAATGATGTTGCAGTAAGAATTCCAGTTACGACAGCTCCTGTGTTTGTGGTTTTAAATCTTTCAGTATCAGAAGAAAAAAGTATTACATTAGTTGAATCAGCACTGATCTTAGTCTGAGTGTCACCACTATTATTTACTTTAAAAAGATTAGTTCCAATTCTTAACTCACCAGATCCTGATTCCCTTATATAAGAATGATTATTACTCGAATTATGATATATTTCTAAATCTCCACCGTTACCAAATTTTATTGCAGTATCATCAGGTAAATTAACAGTTTTTGCAATTCCAACACCACCAGATATGACGAGTGCTCCCGTTGTTGAACTTGTGGAATCCGTTGTTGTTTTTACCTTTACAGCATCTTTAAACTGTACTTCATTGTTAAATGTTACAGGACCATCAAACTCTGACAAAACTGTTTTAGATTTACCACCCTCTACAACTATTCTATCTTTTATCGTAGATTCATCAAATACTACACTCAATCTACCAGGATCTTCTCCTGCAACTGATGGTATTGGAGTATCAAATGATGTTTCTTCACCAGTAAGTGCAGACTTTTTCTGGTTTCCAATATAAAAGTCACCCTTGTTGTTCATACCAGTGTAAACTACAGCACCACCAGCTCTTTCCTGAGATTGAGATAAAAATTCTTCCTTCTCTGATATTGTTTTAATTTGTACTTGTGGCAATGCAGTTGAGTAGTTACCTGGACCATAACCAAGATATTCAAATGTATGACCTGACGCACGTAATATCGATGGTCTATTAAATTGAATCGGGAATGGTTTTACTTTTTTAATGAGTGATCCGTTTACGTGAGTTGTAACTAGTGTTCCAAGCACACCTCGAATAACTGTTAACTGATTATTAGATGCTGATCCAAGAGTATTTGAAGATACTCTCATAATCTCCTCATCTATTTGAATATATGATCCAAATGGGAATCTTGATAATAAATTTCCAGAATTAACACTTGTGCCACTAAAGTCAAAGGTAACACTTGTTGTGGGACCCTCCATACTTGATGCTAATTTGCCATGTTCAATATCAAATAATTCAACACCTCTGACTCCTAAGTTTTCATTACCTTTTCCAGATGCTCCATCATTTGCAGACAAACCATGTTTCAATACAAATCCATTATTGAATGTGTCATCTAATGAAATAGTATTATCAATGACAAAGGATGTTGCATTTGTTTTTGCTTTTACAATAAATGATCCAGCAGATGAATTGTTACCTTTGTTTAATTGAAATTTGTTTCCAGCAACAAGTCCATGAGGTTGATCCGTCGTGATTGCGATTCCAGATGAAACAACACTAATAGAGGTTATCTTAGAAGATGGTGCAACAATAAAACCATATTGTCCATGTATTGGATTCACATCTGTATTTGATTTTACGATTGATACTCTCTTTGTATCGACAACTCCTGTAATTCTAAAATAACTATCTGCAACTGTGCCGATACCAGATGATTGAATAACTAAATCAGATGATATACCTACATTACCAGTGGTTAATGCTGCTCCAGCATTATTGCTTCCCAATCTACCATTATTTCCATTTCCTATGACACTCTTATCAAAATGTCCGACCTGCCCTAACATACCAGATCCTGCGTTTGTTACCTCACAAGATGTCACAGAATTCCCACTTACTATTACTTTTGCAAGAGTTCCATTCCAAGTTGTATTATTTTGAGTGCCAGCACTTGTAAACACTTTGACATTCTCATAAGTTCCATTAGTGTATCCTGATCCACCTGAAACAGTTGCTGTGACAATTCCTGCTAAATTATGGTTTTGAGTGAATGAAACTATGCCAGTAGTACCACTATCGGCAAATTGGAAAATGGATTTACCAATTCCTATCTGACGTATTAACTTATCAGTTGTCTCTCTAGTAACACTCTTGAGTGGATCATTTGTAACTACCTGTCCTAACGGAGATCTAACTGCAAACGATTTTGATGATTGTGGATTTTCATTTACATTATCACGATCTAATTGTGGATATAGATCGACGACATTTTGACTGTAATTTAATCCTGTATATTCTGTTGGAATGTAATTGCTTGAGTTTAAAGCAAAGACTTGGTATGTTCCGTCCTGAGTACTCTCAATAAATTCAGATATAATATTATTTCTAAAAAGATATACGTTAGACTTCAAATCAGTTCTCTCAAATCTAGGTAAGGTGCTATTTTTTGTATTGAAGTCGTTAGTTGCAAATGTAGGTATACTTTCAGTTCCTGTAGAATACTGAAACTCTAAATCATTTATTATATCGGTTACAGTATACTGTCCATTAAATCCACTACTCGCAGATCCTACTGGATTTGAAGAATCAGTAACATTTTTTATTGTAACCTCATCCTCTTTTGATAAATTATGAGGTTTTTCTGCTCTAATAGTTACAATTTTTGTAGCAGTATTAAAAGTACATGAACTAATAAATCTTAAATTACGATCAAAATCAAAATCTGCCCTTGTTAAATTTTGTGTGATTCCCTGATCTTTTTTTATAAAGTCTGCGTCAGTTCTGACCCCTGTATTTGATGACTCTTGAATTATAAATCCATTTTCAGGATTTTTGGAGTTAGCAATTTCTTTTGGAATTGATAATCTTAACTTATAAATTTTCTCATCTAAACTTCTTGTATCAGATATTCTCTTAACAAATGTTGGTTCAGATCTTCCTGTCAATCCAGTTAATGCTGTGTATATGGAACTATTAGATTGAGTATTTACATACCACTGATTTTGATCTGGATCAAATTGTACTGGATGTCCTATGTCACCACTTTCTTTATCAGTGACACGACTTAATACTTTAAGGTTAGTTCCCCCACTTAAAGTAATTGATTCACCATTGTCTGCGTTTGTTTTTGAAGATGCTAACTTAAATTCAGTATTAGATCCTTCAGGAACAATGGCAAAATAAGTTGTTTTCTCTTCAATGTTTTCAGGTAAATCTCCATCATCACTAATGATAATTAATTTTTCACCTGTGGAAAAATAATGATTTACACTTAATTGAAATGTGTTTTCTTTGTTATTACCACCAACTGCATCAACATTATATTGCTTTACACTACTTATATTTTGATTGCTTGGTTCCATTAATATATTTGCTGTTCGATTGGTGCCATTTATATCAACATTAAGAACTTCACCTGTCTTTGCACCAATTCTAAATCCTTGAGTAATTGATGGTGGTTTGACATCTTCAGAACTGAAACCAAAAAGATATAATCTAGCATTATTATTAACTGAATCAGTTTTACCCATATCAATTGAAATCCAATCAATATCTTCCTCTGCTGTCGTAATTGCTCTTGGAGGAATTATATGTGTAATAAATGCTCGATCATCTTTTTGGAAAGCATTCTTTTTAAATCCATCAGAAACAAGTGCTAATTGTCCAAAGTTTGAGTTAGAGTTTGTGATTGATGCGTCAGCACCTGACTGTGCCTCAAAATGTGTATTATAACCAATGGCAAACACTGATACAATTTGTAGTATTGAATCATTTGATATTTTTACATGTCTTGTCTCCCATCCACTTCTGTATATTGCATTAGAATCTAAATGAAATACTTTTGATGGATCAGTAGCTGATGATTGTGATGATAATTCTTGACCAGTTACCTCATTAATATCTAATCCATTGTAAGTTCTTGTTGAAGAATCGTACTTAACGAAGGATCTATCATCTTTTTGTAGTGAAACACCAGTAAACTGAGCAACAACCATTGATCGGAAACCAGTTGCTTTACTTCCATCAGCATGCATGCCATTCATACCATAGACTGATCTCAACGATATATTGAAAATATATGGTGAAGCACCACCAACTGTATCAGTTTCCACAACAACAGTAGCGCCAGTAACATTTGATGCGGGTGTCACCAATTCAGCATCAAAAGATTCTAACGAATATGTAAATATTTTTGGATTTGTGCTACTTATACTTGTAACTTTAGATGATACGTTATATGCTTGTGGAATAACACCTCTTATTTTTATCGGAGTACCAACATCTAAATTATGTTCTGTTTGAGTGGTTACAGTCACTACATTGCTTGGAGCACCTCCTTGACCAGATTCTGCTTTGACAATACTAATTGGATCTGCAGCAAATGCACCCACAATTTCAAATTCAGGTCTTCGAGAAGCAAATCCCTCAGTGCTTGCTGGAAACTTATCAGTAATGTCACGATTAAATGATCCTGTACCATAAGCTATTGACAACTTATGATAATACATATTTAAATCTGTTAATCCAGTTCTTGAATCAACATTAACACCATCTGCGTATTCAAAACAAGTTAACTTGTGATGAGAGAATGTTGGATTGCTTAGATTAACACCAGTAAAATTAGAATTATTTGTATATACTAACTCGGTATCCTTTCCATCAAAAATTGAGAACTGCCAAAAATAACATGCACCAGTTATACGAAATATTGCTGTTTCTGGTGTATTATTGGTTGGGTTTGGAACATATTTTGGTCTTATTTTCGTTTTTCTTAAGTCAAGTCCCACGATAGATGTTCCACGAGGAACGATAACTCCACCATGAATACTATTAAATTTATAAAGTATATTATCTTCTTGTGTCAAATCAAAATTTGACTCCAAGTCAAGGTTTAAAATTTGTGATGCGTTTTGTTCAACACCTGCTGGTGATAAAGTTTTTGCTATATTACTGCTTGCTTTGATCGCAAAACCAGGTCTGTTGTCAATAAGATGATCACCTGGCATTAAAAGTATGGTCGTTTTTTCTGTTATATCATTATTATTACCTACTTGATATGAAAATCTGGCTGCTTCAATAAGTGCTCTCTGCACCGTCTTAAATGGTGCTGTTTGAGAATTACCTGAGTTTGATATGCTATCAGTGGCATCCAAATCACTTGGACTCACGTATAAAATACGACCTTCTACGTTTTTTAAGAAATTATCTAACTTATTCAGTGGCATGACACAATGATTCTACTATGATTCTATGTTCTATTTATGTATTCAAATTTGACTTAATTTAGCTCTACATAATACCAAGTCACAGCAACCCTTTTAATTCCCTCAGTTACAGGTTCACCAGCGTGAGGATAACACCAATTTGAGGGAAATATTAAAGCATAACCAGATTTTGGTTTAAAAGAAGTGTGTGGAAATGAAGTTCCACCACCTTTAAAGTCATCTGTCAAATAAACGATCACAGATATTGTTCTATAAAATTCCCGTCTTTCTTTATGATCAGCGGTATCATGATGAAACTTATACTCTTGATTTTTTTCATATTGTAAAACTTGTATACCCTCTCTCCAAGAATGAGTATGATATCCACCAGGCACAGGATAGTATTGAAAATTTTCATGAATATTAATTAAACGTCTCTTGTATTCGTCCAAACTCTGATTTATTTTATTATGAAAATTTATTGTTAGTTCATGTGTCTCTGAAAGACAAGTTCCAGAACTGGTTCTTACATTAGGATCAGATCTTGCATTTTCAGTTTTACTCTCACCAAATACAGTGTTTTTTTCAAATTTAAGTGTATCAATATAACTATTCAATTCTTGAACTTCATTTTGATTAAGAATTTTTATAACTTGTATTAGATCATTCATGTCTCTATAATACATTTTTCTCATTATAACATAAATATCACTTAGTCAAGTAAAAACAAAAAAATTAAAATGAGCATTTCACATACTGTAAGTATAACAGCTCTCCAAATATGCAATGA
>Ga0066840_10000122_pt1 | contig 11226 bp, 6 predicted proteins | sample ETNtaG_32_FD_67281 | JGI IMG/M metagenome (GOLD analysis project Ga0066840, IMG submission 67281) | Marine microbial and viral communities from oxygen minimum zone, Eastern Pacific Ocean - ETNP201302PF84A | ecosystem: Environmental > Aquatic > Marine > Oceanic | place: Pacific Ocean: Eastern... | reverse complement strand
CATACATAAACATCCTCTAGTGCTTCATATATTCTAGGTTGATATAGATAATCTTTCATCGAAAAGAAATCACCCTTCTTAATAATTTCAAACTCAGATTTAAATGCTTTACCAATCTTTGCTGAACCATAAAAAACATAGTGATATATTCCACAACTCTCAGATTTTTCCTCTACCTCTATACATCCCTTCTCTGCTTGAAAAGCACAAACAGCAAACTTTTCTAGTTTTTTAAAATAATGTTGACTGTTCATAATTCTACCTTTCTCATTTTTAATGCTTTCTTTCTCCAATCATCAACTTTTCCTTCAAGTACTTTACCAATTATTTTTTCAAAATCTAGTTCACCTTTGATTTCGATAGGTTTATTTTCTTCTAATATTGGTAACTTTTCCTCTTGCGTTTGAATTCTTCCAGCACCACTTTTTTTCATAAGACCATCAATAAACAATTCAATATCAGTGGTATCGAACTTATCACAATTTACAACCTTTGCAGTATATTCATCAATAGGTTTTTGTGAATGTAAATTACATATTTTTACAACAATACTATTTTTATCAGGTAAATATTCATCTATTTTAATAATTGCTTTCATATCAAACTCAAGGATACTTATATCTAGTTATATCCCAAGGATTTATGACTATTGAAATTCTAGTTCCAGTAAAATCATCTACCATGTGAAATTTACCTGGTGGAAATATTACCATGCGATTTGTCTTAGGATATATTATATCACTACAGTAGTTTTCATTATGAACTGATTGAACAAGTTTAAATTTTTCATAAGTATCACCAGATTTTACATCATCACTATGTGATATATGTAATTTACCACCAACTAAATTATCGACTTTAATATAGTAAACAATAGAACATAAAGGAAATGACATACGATCACTTTCTCGTTTCATACTTTCATCACAATCTATATGCCAAGTGGGTGGTTTAGTGTTCTCGTGTAACCAATATTCATATCCACCACAACATGATAAATTAAAATAAGTTCCAGATAATTTAATTAAAGCTAAACAAAAATCTTTAAATTTATGCTTTGTATGTAGTAAACACCACTCTTCAGTTGTTGACCCATCTAGTTTTGATATTAAATCTGACTGAACATCAGAAAATGAATCTTCATGTAAAACATTATCTAATATAACAATTGAACTCATACTTTCTCAAAATTTATAGATAATGATATTCTCTTTTCATTTGATTGATTCCTTGTTACAAAATGATCTAAGTAACCAGGAAAAATAAAATAAGTTCCTTCCTCTGGTTTAAATGTAGATGCGTAGGCAGAATTATCATATTGATTGTATCTTGGTCTAAAAACGATATTGCCACTCCCTTTTGGTAATTTTAGGTATACAACAGCAGAAACATATGATTTGTTATGATTGTGTAAATTTGTACTCATGTTCTTTTCGTGAATATGTCCCCAAAAATTACTTTCTCTTATATTCTCTTGAGTTGCAGCATAAAAATCTGTCTTAATTTGATTTATAACTTCATCAAGATGTTCATTTGACGGGCAGTATGAATCTTCAAAACGGGTGCTATCTGAACTTGAATCAATCTTTGTATGATAATTATTCAGTAATATTTCTATTAATGAATCTAGTTCAGTGTTAATAAACCCCTTTATCAAATCTATTCTTGCTATATTAATTAATTCTACATTTCTAGTCATAGTCTTGCGTCAATCCCCATGAGGTTATCAAATACTTGTCTCCATCAATTGGTGGATTACCACGATGTGTATGAGTATATCCTGCAGGGAAAATTAGAACATCACCCTGTACTGCCTCTTCTCTTCTATTTTGATATAAAAATTCTGTCTCTCCACCGTCAAAATTATCATTTAAATATAATTGAATCACAAACTTTCTCTGACTGTATGGTAATGAACCATTTTCAAAGTGCCATGAATGAAACCCACCACCCATAGGTATCTTTTTTATTTTTATATCGTAAGTTAAAAATTTATAGTCTCTTAAAATACTAACTGCTTCAATATATTCATCAATACAAGGTTTAAACTTTGGCAATATTAAATCTGCTATGTAAGAATACGATGCTAAGTTATAATTATGAGAAATATTAATTGTCTTATTATCAACTTCATTTAATTTTTCTGTATCATAAGTTAAAATATTATTTTTATCAAACTGATCGATGTATTTTATACACTCTTCACATTCCTCTGGAGTGAATGCTCCTCGATAACGTCTTATTAAATCAGATTCTAGTGTCATATTCAAGACAGTACATAATATAATTATAGCATCAAATATCTAGTTTGTAAAGTTAACCAACACCAGTAGCAGTCGTACTTCCCTGAATAGTTCCATTGTTGTTTATTGTAACACTAAATCCTGAATTTCTCCTGATAGCTGCTCCATTCCCACCAGCTGAACCACCACCTGCTTGGGAAGAACTACCATTATTTGCGTTTTCACCAAATTGTCCACCATCTCCTCCATTACCACCATATGCTTGGTTAGCATTATTAGCACCATTACCACCTTCTCCAGCAGTCGTATCATTACTATCGTCTCCACCTTCAACTCCACTACCACCACATCCACCTACTGATGGTGCACCTTCTCCGTTGGGGAATCCAGCACCTCCACCACCGCCACCACCTGACGCTCTTCTATCTGCATTTTTATCACTTTGGCGACCACCGCCACCGCCACCGCCACCTCCGAAGCCAGCACGAATTATACCACCAGATAATACATTGACTGTAATACCATTATGTTGTATACCTAATCCACTTGTACCAGAGGAACCATTTTGACCACCACTTAAACAAGAACCACCTTGACCACCATCTCCTCCAGCACCTAAAACTTGTCCTTCACCACCAACATCTACTTGCACTGATGCTGCACTCCACGAACCTGTTTTTACTGCAACATTATTAACACTACTCTTATCTGACCCAAATTTCTTGTTTATGTGAATTATTATTCTGCTTCCACTCTCTTTTTTACTTCTAAATCCACCAACTACAGTAACTAGATTATTATTCCACTTATCACTTTTAGCACTCTTACGATACTCAGTTCCTCCAGAATGCATATCAACAACTACATTTAATTTCTTACCATAAAAGTCACTAAACTTTATAGTTCCTGATGTTGGAATTCCAGTGTCTAATGGTAAAGTTAATTCACCAACGCTTTGTGAGAGTCTATAATCTCCTAGTGATCTTTCGCCATTAGCACCAAACTCTGCTTCTATCTCGGAAAATGCTAGTGAACTTCCTGATGATTTAATAGCCATAAGTTTAGGTGAAACAATCCTTCCAAGTTGACCCGTTGAATACTTGTAATCTATTTACAGATGTATTGTATACCATTGCTCCTGCTAGTACTCCAGATAAATTACCTCTTTGTGTGTTTGTTACCTGTGGTGGGAACATAAATCTATCCGTTGCATTATTAGATGGTCTACCAGCAGTCCTCATATCAACTGCACCAACAACAATTGTTGAACCTACCCCAAGACCACCAACTACAACTCCACACTCATGTGCATTTATACTCACATTCGGTAGTTCAGTCGTGGTTTTAATACCAATACCACCAGTCGCTGTGATGAAAACTTGTGGTGAATCATCCAAAGCAGGGTCTACCTTTTCATTTACCATGAAAACGTGTTCTTCTGAATCAGTACCAACACCTATTCTATCATTTGCAAAAAGTTCTGTGGTTGTAACAACACCTGCAACGGTAAGATTATTTAAAGTTGATATACCAACTGTTGCGTTAGCATTACCTGCAAGTGTTCCAGAAACATTACCTGTTAATGTACCTTGAATATTACCAAACAATAATCCGTTGACTGTCAAATTATTACCAACAGTTAAGTTACCACTAAAATTACCAGCACCAGTAACATCTAATTCTTTAGTTGGTTGTGTATTACCTATACCAAGTGACCCTCCAATTCCAGTTAGAGTCATCAATCTCGCAGAATTTATACCCTTATGCCAATGGAAATCACCAGAAACAGCGTTTGCATTATCACCACTTAAATGATAATTAAAGTTACCTGTATCGTAATTGATAATATCTAATGCAGTTCCTGAATCACTGTAAGGTGCACCTGCTCCACCACCAAACCTTATCTCTGATGTATGTGTTTTTGCAGTTCCAATTTCTCTACCAACTTTAACTGCAGAAATTCCACCCGCTGCTGAGACTTGTAAATCTGCGTTTTCACCTACATCCTGTTTTATAATTTGTATATCACTTGCGGGAGTTGCAGTTGATCCAACACCAAGTTTTGATGTAACTGTAGCATTAGGAGATTGAAGAGTTGTTGCATTAACTGTTCCATTAAAAGTTGAAGTACCAGATACTATCAAATTTGATATAGTTGTTACACCAATATTATATCTTTCAGTTCCTGTGCCAACTACACCATATAAATCTTTATTAACTAACTCATACCAATTCATTGCATGAGCAAAATATCCTCTACCAGTTGAATGTACATGAGCAAACATACCATGATAGTCAGATGCACTTGGTAAGTTACTCTGATTCATGTACAATGATGGAACTTTATTCATTCCAGCAGGTGCTTCAATTACACCCACAAATGTTGAGACTCCTGTAACTGATAAATTATCATCGACTATGACTTGTCCACCTGCAGAATCAATTGTTAGATTACCTGTCGAAGTATCAATCTCATTGTCACCTGTAACTCCTATCTGGACATTATCAATACTTGCACCACCATTACCATCTATAAGTCCTGTAAATGTTGAAACACCAGCAACACTTAAATTATCAATATTTGTATGTCCATCAAAATCAGAATCACCATTTACATCTAGAGTTGTAAATGTAGAAACACCTGCCGAATTTATATTTCCAACTAAATCTCCAGTAATTCTTCCTGTTACATCACCCGTAAGATCTCCTTTAAATGTTGTCGCAGTTATGATACCAGCAGCATTTATATTACCAACTGAACTTATACCAATACCTTTTTGTCCAGCATCTACGTTTCCACCAACTTGGAATGTAGTGCGTGGATCTTGTGTAGCTATACCAACGTTACCACCTGTGTTGTATATACTTGTAAATCCTAAACCTACATCAACGTCTTCCCATTGAGAAGTTGGCATACCAAGTAAATTACTTGCATCACCAAAATATGTTAGAATACCTGTTCCTGTCGCTGTAACAATTCCACTCTTAACACTAAGACCTGCACCAATTATATTTGTAGGTTCAAATGTTGTTACAGTTAAAAACCCAATATTTGCTGTAGTCGCACTAGTAAATCCTGTAATAATTACATTACCTCTGACATCAAGAGCCTCTACTGGAATGGTAGTTCCAATACCAACCAGACCAGTAGCCGTTACTAACAGGTTGTCATCATCTACCTGTACACCGTTACGAAAATTAAAATTCTTCTTGATATTTGCCATCAGTTATTTTTTTAGTTATTTATTTGATTCAAGTGACTTAACTTTTGCAGTTAGTTCTTTAACTGCTTCAATTAAGACGGGTATTAATCTATCATAACGAACTGCTTTTACACCATCACCTCTAGTTTTTGTAACACCTGGTAATCCAAGTGCCTCAACCTCTTGTGCAAGAATACCTGTGTCTTTAGTGCCATTTTCATATGGTGCTAAGTCTGTCATTCCTACATTCCAAGTAAATGTATTACCACTGATACGATTAATCATATCAAGTGCATTTTGTATAGGTGATATGTCTTTTTTAAGGTTTATATCAGATGAACTAAATGCAACCAAGTCTCCACCTGCATGAATATTACCTTCAACACCAAGTCCACCAGCAGTGACAATTAATGCACCTGTATCCTTACTAGTTGAGTTTGTACCACTATCAACAGTCAATACTCCATCAACTTCTGCATTAGCAGTCATATGAACTTTATTGTTTGATGAATCAAGTTTCAAATCTCCTGATGTGGTGTTGATAGTAGTACCATCAGTGACTCCAAGAGTAATGTTATTTGCTCTTACAGTATCAGCATCCATCAAACCTGTAACCTCAACACCTGTGGAAGCAGTGGTTAATTTAACATCTCCATTATGATTAACATTAACTACACCTGTTGAGTGTGTCATTGTCAAAAAGTTTTCACCAGTTATCTTTTCAAAGACTATCTGATTAGTACCCAATCTAAATCTTAAATCATCATTTGCAGTTGCTTGGTGTTCAATTCTGGTTCCATCTTCAGTACCACCTGATTGATGGTAAATCAAAGTATCATTATCAGTTCCAATTGATAATGCTGTACCATCTGTTAATTGAAGATGATTATTTGCATAATCAAATGTAACTTCAGGTCCTGTGCTGGTCGTGGTCATCTGACCAGTGGTTAGAGTCGTAGTTACTAATCTTTGAGTTCCTGTGGATGGTTCACTTAATGTAGAACCAGTATTTTGTAATCCTGCACCATCACCAAAGAATGTTGATGCAGTGATAGAACCAAAACCAACGATATCAGGTGTCCCAGAACCTACTATATCTCCACCGATAGTTATACTCTTGGCAATACCTACACCACCATCTATTACAACTGCACCATTAGTTACAGCAGTAGAGTTTGTTGTATCTCTAAACTTAGCATCTTGTGCACGAAGTGATGCTTCAGTAATAAGTTGCTTGGTATTGTCAGATAATCTTAAGTCACTGTTGAATGTAACAGGACCATCAAACTGGGATAATATCTGTTTCGATGCTCCACCTTCAACCAAGAGTCTTTCTTTGACTACAACTTCATCAAATACAGCACTCAGACGATTAGGATCTTCACCTGTAACTGTTGCGACTGGAATATCGAATGTAGTTTGTTGTCCACTAGCAGATGCAATCTTGGTATTTCCAATATAGAAATCACCCTTATCATTCATACCAGTGTAAACAACGTTACCACAAGATGTTTCCTGTGCTTGATTTAAGAATTCTTCTCTTTCAGTGAGTGATCTATTCTGTAGTGATGGTAAAGCAGTTGAATAGTTACCTGGACCAAAACCAACGTATTCAAATGTATGTCCTGATGACCTGAGTATTGAAGGTCTACGAAGTTCAATTGGTAGTGGTTTGACTTTCCTAATTCTAGAATTTACTAAATGAGTTTCAGTTATTGTTCCAAGTGAACCACGGATAACAGTAATCTCATCTCCACTTGCACCAGATAGTGAGCTAGATGCAATACGCATAATCTCACTACCAATTTGAATGTATGAACCTAGAGGGAATCTCTTTGTAATTGATGTAGCATTAGTTGTTCCATCAGGAAGTTTTACTTTAAATGCTGAGTCCCCTGTACCAACTGCTTCATTCAATATTAATGTTTCATGATCAAAGATATTAAATCCTCGAATATCCAAGTTTTCTCCAGCAGTTCCAGAGACTGATTCGTGATCTGACAAACCATGTTTTAGAATATAAACTGGATTTGCTAATGAATTAGTAGTTTTGGCAGAGAATTGTGTGATACCAACAACTGATGTGACTACAAAATCTCCTAAATTTGTATCATTAGCACTCAATGCTCTAAATTTATTACCAACAGCAAGTCCGTGATCTTCAGTGGTTGTGAATTGTGTAACTCCAGATGTTGTGGTTGCACTTCCAACCGCAACCCAAGGTCCTATATCGTGAATCTGTTGACCATCTAAAAGTGTTTCAGATGCAGTTTTAGCAACTGTAATTTGTTTTGTTCCTGTAATACCAGTGATACGATGGTATGAGTCAGTTCCAGTTGTAATACCAGTAACTTGAATATAATGACCAGTTGCCGAAGCAATACCAGCAGATGCGATTGTAATGCTTGCATTTGGTGAACCACCAATTCCACCATTTGCTGGTGTTTGAGAATCAAAGAATAATGTTTCACCATCTGTGTAATTAGAACCACCCTCAGTTATTTCCACTGAAGTAACTGCTCCACTTGCAACTACAACTTTTGCAGTCGCTCCATCCCAAGGTGCAGTCGCAGGAGTTGTATTATTGTTTAGTAATCTTATATTGTAGTAAGTCCCGTCTGTATGACCTGAACCACCATTCAATGTATTGTGAAACTTAAGTTTACCAAAACTATGTTCTTCATCAAGATTGATAACTGCATTTGTATTATTATTGGTAACAGATGTAATACCTATTGAACCATCAAATTTCTTTAAGAACTGGTTTGTGGTTTCTCTAGTAACACTTTTCTTAAGATCGTTTGTTACAACATCTCCAATTGGAAATCTCTTAGCATAAGAAACTGCTGCTGGTGGGTTTGCATTAACATTGTCACGATCATATTCTGGGAATAAGTTAACAATATTCTGATTATATTTTTGATCTGAAAACTCATTTGATGGTTCATCCATTGCATTGTTACTATTCAATACAAATAAGTGAAATACACCGTCTTGTACATCTTGTATGTAAGGAGTAATTACCTCGGTTCTGTAAATAAAGAAATTACCCTTACAATCATTACGGTCAAAACGTGGTAACAATGTTGAACGTGTCTGTGTATTATTGACAAATGTACCTGTGGTATGTGTTACACCAGATGTGTCGGTGCTCGAATATCTAAATTCTTTATCATTAACTACATCTGTGACAATGAATGTACCATTATATCCCTTATCATCAAGAGCAGTAGAGTTACTAGAACTTTGAACATTTCTAATAACAACTTGATCACCTACATTTACATTATGTGGTTTATCTGAACGTATTTGAGCCTTTTGATCCGTGGCATCAAAAGTTGCCATTGATATAAACCTAGTATTACGATCAAATCCATAATCACTTGATGTTATAGAAGTCTTACTAAAATCAGTGTTCGCAAGAACGTTAGTAGAACTTGAATCTTGAAGGACGAATCCGTCTGTTGGATCTCTACCATTAACTAATTCTTTTGGAACAACGTATCTTAACTTATAAATTTTCTCATCTAAACTTCTATCATCATCAGTTCTTAAAACATATGTAATATTATCTGTTGTGAGTGAACTTAAATTAGGTTGAATTGTATTTCCAGTAGCACTTGTATGAACAAACCATTGATTAGCAGATGTATCATATTGAATTGGATGTCCAGCATCATTTGGTTTTTTATCTGAAACTCTACTTACAATTCTAAATTTATCAGACACACTTGCAACTGTCTTAACAAAAACAGGTACTGCAAGATCTGCGTTTGTTTTAGATGATGCAATACGAATTTGATTAGCAGCAAGTGCAGCATCTTGAACACTAGTTATCGCAAAATAAACTGTATGTGGATCAATATTTTCTGGTAAGTCACCATTATCAGCAATTATTCTAATTGATTCACCATTTGCAAGTTCATGACCAGCAGCTATTGTAAATACTGATTTAGTTGAAGCACTCGCATCAGAGTGTGTTGCTTCATAATTTTTTTCACCAACATTTGCTGTTCCACTACCACCATTTGGCATAACAACAGTTGCCTGATAAGTAGAACCACCTTGATCAATATATAATTTTTCATCAGATCTAGCACCTATACGAAAACCTTGTGCGATATGTGCAGGTGGAAGACTTAGTGTTGTTTGAGCAAATAGGAATAATTTTGTCGTTGTCGTATTACTTACATTAATTTGTAAGAATTCAATTTGTTGTTCTTCATTAACTATGGAACGAGGATTTATAATTGATGTGATAAAACCTTTATTATCTTTTGCAAACGGTTCTTTCTTAAATCCCTCTGCAAGTAGTGAGAATGTACCAAAGTTAGAGTTTGAGTTTGTAATAGATGCGTCAGCACCATTTATCATCTCAAAGTGTGCATGGAATCCAATAGCGAACACTGATACAATCTGTACAACTGCATCATTAGATACCTTGATGTGTGTAGTTCTAAATCCTTTTCTATAATTTGCTTCTTGGTCTAGGTGAAATACTGTCTGTGGATTTGTTGATGATGACTCAGATGCTAGTAATGCTCCAGTTTGTTTTGAGAAAGCAATACCACTATATCTTCTATTTGTTTTGTCATACTTAACAAATGCTCTGTCATCTTTTTGTAGAGATACTGCTGTAAACTGTGCAGTAACCATAGATTTAAAACCAGTTGCCTTTGCACCATCAGCATGTAAACCCTGCATACCATAAACAGAACGCATTGAACAGTTAAAGATGTATGGAGAAGCACCCGTTACTGTGTCAGTTTCAACTAATACTTGCCCGTTTGCTGAACTTAAACCTCCAGCAGATCCTGCTGGTAAGTTTGGTCTTACAAATGGTAATGAATATTGAAATCTAGTTGCATCAATAACATTTGATACTTTGGTTGATATATTATAGTCTGCTACATTAATACCACGAACTTTAATAGGAGTTCCACCTGTCAGATTATGATTGACTGAAGTTGTAACTGTAACCACCTGACCTGGTGTTGCTCCATCACCTGATTCAATATCAGTAATATTGAGTGGGTCGGTTGCAAATGCACCAACGATTTCAAATTCTGGTCTTTGAGGAGAGAATCCTTTAGGTGCTGCTGGATATTTTTGATCTATCTCACGGTTAGATGCTCTGTTAAATGCATTAGTTAATTTACTGTAGTAGATGTCTAAGTCTGTTAAATCACTAAATTGATTTAATGTATTCACACCATCTGCATATTCAAATGCAGTTATCTTATGGTGAGAAAAAGTTGGTTTTGATTGATTATTTGCACTGAAGTCTGATGGGTCTGTATAGACTAAACCTGCTTCATCTCCATCAAAGAATGTAAATTGCCAGAAGTAACAAGCACCAGTAATTCTGAATATTGCACTTGAGGGAACATTGTTATCTGTTGGGTTTGGAACATATAAAGGTCTAATTCTTGTCTTTCTTAAATCAAGACCAACGATTGATGTACCTCTGGGAACAACAATTCCACCATGAACACTATTAAACTTATAAAGTATATTATCTTCTTGTGTTAAATCAAAGTTAGAGTTAAGAGTAAGAGTTAGAGTATTTTGTGCACCTGTTGCTGAACCACTTGGACTAATTGCTTTTGCAATTCCAGATTCATTACGAATACCGAAACCTGGTCTATTGTCTATTATATGGTCGCCTGGAAAAAGTAATATTGTTGTTCTCTCTACTAAGTCGTTATCGTTTCCACGAAGATATGAAAATCTAGCAGCCTCTATCAGAGCTCTCTGAATCGTTTTGAAGGGTTTGGTTA
>Ga0066840_10000120_pt1 | contig 11296 bp, 9 predicted proteins | sample ETNtaG_32_FD_67281 | JGI IMG/M metagenome (GOLD analysis project Ga0066840, IMG submission 67281) | Marine microbial and viral communities from oxygen minimum zone, Eastern Pacific Ocean - ETNP201302PF84A | ecosystem: Environmental > Aquatic > Marine > Oceanic | place: Pacific Ocean: Eastern... | reverse complement strand
CTCTATTTTGTCGTATTCAGTTGATTCAGTTAATGCCATTAGGATTAATCTCCGATTAAAACAGGTTTATGGTGCTTAGTTTTAAGACATAGCTTCGGTCTTATGCTGTTTGGTAATTAAATCCAAATGTGATACTTCCAGATGATTGCACCACTGAACTGTGTCTTAAATAATCGTTAGATCCTGTTGACAGAGAAGATGTTATAAAACGGACATTTGTACCAGAAACATAGCATCTAACCATTTTGTCAAATTGATTATTTTTAGAAGCACTAACAGCACCACTACCGCTGTTGCCACCACTACTGGTAAATGGCAGTCCACTTACTATTATTGGGTTACTAGAAGATGTATCACTAATCGCAGTTATACTTGCACCACCAATAACCAATTTACCAATTTTGACATACCACGGATTGTTAATGTTTGCACTTCCACTGTTGATTGAACCTGTCCACTCTCCAGTTTCATAATCATCAAGCAATTCAGATCGACTACTACTACCAGTACCATCACCTGTTGCAGAGAAGTCAATACCGTTTCCAGAGTTGAAACTAATATTACTTGCTCCACCAGCTGAAACCGTACTCCAAGTTACTGCTGAACCAGAACCTTGACTTGTTAATACCTGACCTGCTGAACCATAATTTGTACCATTTAATCCAAGTGCTCCAGCATGAGTTATGCGAAGTCTTTCTGCATTTGTATCTACTCCTGATCTTGTATAAAAAACATGTTGATTACCAGTACCAGGATTATTAGGAGAGGTATGACCAGCTGCAAAATATTTGATACCGCCACCAAAAGTATCACTTGTTGGATTACCACCACTAAGTTGAATCATTGCCCCTTGTCTAGCATCAGTTACAACATGATTAGATCCTGTATGCTCATTATAACCTGAACCACCAGTAATTGATAAACTTTGAGAACCAGCAGATTGAACTGCTCTTTGTATTATTGGAAACCTATCTGCTAATAAACCTATTTTTATATCTTGTGCTTGTAGATGTCCAGTTAATGCATTAACATCACCATCTGATGTGATGCGAAGTCTCTCATCACCTTCAGTTTCAACTTTAAAATGTCCGTCTGAACCTGTATCAACTACCTCTGCTTTTGTATTACCTTCATTTATTGCATCAGAATTAATAGTACTCCAAGTTGCTGCACTTCCTGAACCACCACTTGTTAATACTTGTCCTGCTGAACCGTAGTTTGCACCACCGATTCCTAACTGACCTGAAGATGCGACTCTAAATTTCTCACTACCACCTATCTGAAGAAGAAGATTTGATGTGGCATTAACGTTACCTGTTAAATTACCAACAAAAGTTGTTGCAGTTGCGACTCCTGCGTTACCTAACTGAATATTACTTCCAACATTAATATGTCCAGCTGTTAAATTGCCCGACGCAGAAAAAGCAGGTGCAGTGATTATACCAGCATAATTAACACCAGACACTAAATCAATCGTGCCATCTGATGCAGTTATCTTATCATTATTATTGACACCACTAATTACTATTGCCATACTTACAATTTTTTAGTTATTTATCCAAGATGGATCATAACTAGAATCAAACGCACCATATCTAGAAACAGGAGCAATATTAAATGCTAAAGATTGCCTAATAGTATCTATTTCATGAGTTTTTATTTCATGCTCTAGATGACTTGGAAACAAATAAAGAGTTTTAGGTAAGGGTTTATAAGTCCAAGCTGTAGAATTACTCATCGTTAATTCTTCAAATTCTTGTAATCCAAAAAAATAATCTCCAAGATTTTGTGGACCGTGAAATTTAATTTTTGCTGTGCCCTCTGGATATTCATGTTGAAAGTAGTAAATGCCACTCCAAAAACAATTTCTATGGCAATGTCTATCTGACCTACCACCTTTTTCCATGTAAGTAATCCAAGAAGTAGTAACCATGTAATCCTTCTTTTTGAAAGCCATGTATTTTTCCATGACTTGATTAAACTTTTCCAAGAACATATCCCTTAGATGAGGATATTTCTCTAAAATTCTTTTGCCCCGAACGTCATTTCTAACTTTGTCAGGACCATAGTTACTACAAACACTCTCAGAAAAATCTTTAACTTCAAAAAGTTCGTCTGTATCCTCTTCAATATTCATAATAATCAAAGGAGTTGGAAACAACTCCATAACATCAAAATGGCTCATAAATTTTTATTCTTGATCAGATTCTAATATCCATCCTTTTGTATTATCTGCTTTGTAAGCATCATCATCCCAAGTATAACTTTTACCGTCAGTTGGATATGGCAATGGACTCTCCCATTGGCAAGTTGATTCATTTAAAACCCAACTCTCTTCACATTTTGGAGGTATGAATGCATCACGTTCCTTATCATAAGTATATCCTATACCCGCATAATTTTTTCTTAATGCTTTAGATTGATCTGAACTTGGTGTAGTCAAATCAGAGTTAGGACCAGGTGTATAATGAACTCCTCCGTGAGTGTTGTATGAAGTTTTAATCCACTCACCATATGAATCATCGACAAAGGTGTCGAAATATTCTGCTTTTGCGACAATAACATTCGTTACTATCCCATCTACTACTTTTGCATAATGTCCCATTAGAGTTGATACCTCACTATAACTATACCACTACCACCAGCACCGCCAGTGTAACTTGGTGAGTCATCCCCACCATCTGCACCGTGCCCAGTGTTCGCTGGTCGATTTTGACCAGGACCAGGGGAGAAACCTCCAGCACCATAAACTGTTCCACCTTGTCCTCCTTCTGCGTAGTTCACAGAAGAACCAGAGATTGAACTGCTTCCAGCAGATCCACGACCTCCACCGCCTCCTCCACCGCCAGAGCCGTTTTTACCACCGCCACCAGATCCTCCATGAGTACCACCATGTCCTCCACCTGGATTTCCTTGTCCTGATGTACCACCACCTCCAGAGGTTCCACCAGCACCATCAGATCTTCCGTTTCCTCCACCAGATCCTCCACCGCCTCCATTATTACGACATCCTCCTCTACCACCACCAGAGCAAGAAATACTATCAAAAGAACTACCACCACCAGAATTACCCTGTGAGAAACCACCTCCAGATCTTCCTGCACCACCACCTATTGAAACATTCTTTCCACCTGTGCTTAAAGTGAGTGTGCCAGTACGCATACCTCCAGCACCACCGCCACCTCCACGTTTAGCACCACCGCCACCTCCTCCAGCAACAACAAGATATTCAACATTTAAATTACTTATTGTATTTGTAAATGTTCCTGATGATGTAAATGTATGAATAGTGTAACCACCAGAATTAGTTATATTACCACCAGAAGGTGCAGCAAATACTGTTATTTTAAATTGTCTATCTGCAGTACCGTATGCAGTTGATGCTCTAACGGTAAATGTATATTCCTGTACAGCAACACCTGAAACAGATCCAGTAATATAACCATTTGAAGAACCTATAGATAATCCAGTTGGAAGTGATCCAGAAACAATCGAGTAAGTAATCGTATCTCCATCAGCATCTGTTGCAGAGGCATTTGCTGTACTACCACTTAATGCAGCTCCACCATTTACAATATTTGCTAAATTAGTATCTGCTGAATTAACAAAGACTGGTGGTACGTTTACATCTATCGCACCTGTTAATACTCCTGAAAGACCTGAACCATTTATAACTTTAATTGAGTAAGCATCATTTGCCTCTTGAAAATCTGACCTTGTTACTGTTACTGTTATTTGAGTTACACTATTTCTTACGATAGATTGTGTATTCACAGTAGAACTACCCACTTCTCCTACAAATTCAACAGTGGCTGCTGCTGTATCAAATCCACTTCCATTAATTACAATTGTAGCATTACCACCAGATAACCTATTAAATTTAGTAGTTGTAACTGCACTACCACCATCAACAGTGAAGTTTGTAATTGTTGGTGGACTATCAATGACTTTCCAACCAGTTCCATCATAATATTCTGCCATATTAAGATTGGTATTAAATCTAATTGCACCCGTTACATCTTGTCTTTGTCCAGTATTTCCACTTGGAAGCACGATACTATTAGTGCCACCAAAATTAGTTTTACCACTTCCATTTGGTATAATATCAATATCAGCATTTGAAGTAGAAACTATATCTTGCCCATTTACATCAAGGTTTCCTCCTAGTTGCGGAGAAGTATCAGAAACTAAGTCAGTATTAATACCATTTAATTGTGAACCATCACCTTTAAATTGAGATGCTGTTATAATACCAGAAGCATTAATCTGATTGACCTCAAAACCCTCAGAGTGTAAATTCTGTGTATGAAACTGTAAACCTTGTGTATGTCCTAAAGTTAATGCAGTTCCAACATTAATTACGTTATCACCAATTGTAGTAGAGTTAGAACCAAAGGTAACAATGCCAGTGAATGTTGCCTGTCCGTTTGATTCAATTGTGACACCAGATCCAACTTTAACACCTTGATTAAAGTTTGTAATTGAGGAAAAAGTTGTTACACCGACTGAATTAATAATAATTCTATCAACAGTATTAGTTGCATCCCTAATTTTAAATTCGCCATGTTCATTAAGAATGTAAAAATCATCATTATGATTTGTATCATTTAAACGTATTTGAGGAAATGTACTTTCTACATTAAGAATACCACCTACATTCAAAGCAGCCATGCTTGTTACACCAGTGATATTAACATGATCTAAGTGTGTTTGACCATCTACATCTATATCACCATTACAATCAATCCCAGATCTTGCTGTAATAATACCAACTGAGTCTATGTTCGTTACGTCTTCATATGTTAATGTTCCAGCAATTGATACATTACCATTAAATTCAACTTTATTGTTAAATGTTGCAGCAGTACCAGTAATGATATAATCAGTAGATGCAACACCTATTAGTCCCGAACCATCACCTATAAAACTTGTTGCTGTAATAATACCAGATGAATTTATATTTCTTGATGTTATATCTCCAGTAGTAATATGATCACTAGCGATAAGTCCTACATTACCAGTTCTACCATAAAAACCAGATACATCACCACTGCTTGCTCCAGCAAAACCAAGATGTCGGATTTGAATATCTACTCCTGAAGCAGGTGCTGTGGTAAATTGTAATTTATTTGTTGTGCCTGAAACTATATTGTATGAACCTGTAACACCACCAGTGGTTGGATGTTGAACCACACCATTAAGTGTGACTAGTAAACTTTCATTATTGGGAACATTTTGTGTTAGATCATATAGTGTAGTTGTGCCATCAGCAGTGAATCTATCAATTCTATGGTCAGTAATATCAAATGTTCCTCTTGTCTCGCCAGTTAGACTACCAAAGAAAATATCATTAACTGTGGGTGCAGTTTTAAAAACAATTATATCACGAACTTCAACAGCATATCCTTCAGTAAAGTTGAGATCATTATTAGGTTTCTGTATTACATTATTGATTGCAATACTTAATTGTGTTGCGTGATGAAAACGAGGACGATTTCCACCACTATGAGTTATTCTAAACTTTGTATTTACACCATCAAATGCAACATTCAATGTATGAGACGTTCCACCACCAACAGCATTTAAATTGATTGCTGTAAGACTCGCTGCATCAGATGCAGATGCTGCAAGTTTAATTGTATGTGCGGTATCATAGATTACATAGTATGCTGTGCCACTTGACAGTCCACCAATATTACTTCCACCACCACCCCTATTATATGTTACTCTCTGTCCCTGTACAAATCTATGATTTAATATTTTTATGGTTTCATTTGCAGTCGATACTACACTTGACGCTGACCCATCAAATGTCGCAGTATGTGATGATATATCATCTAATACCTTAAAATTGTTAACGCTGTCTCCAACTATGTGCTGATTACCAAGATATGGCATTTACCTTCAAACTTTTTTACTATTTATAGTTGAACTAACTATCAAATTCAATCCAACCATTGATCATATATTTAACACCTTTAAGTGGAGGATTGCCACGATGAGTGTGTGTAAAACTCGCAGGACATATAACCATTGTTCCTTGTTTAGGTTTTATTCTCCTTGATTGGTATAAAAATTCTGTTTCTCCACCCTCTTCAACATCGTTCAGATAAAGCATCACGAGAAGAAGTCTTGAACCTTGTAATCTACCATCATGTTCACAGTGCCATTCATGATATCCCTCTGTTGGTCTAGTTTTTTGTATCTTAATACTATCATAAAATCTATGAGAACTCATACTATTAAGAATACCATATTCTGTAGCATATTTTGCATATGAAAACCATGCTAGTTCAGTAAATTCTTGAATTGATGGTTGTAATTTATCAAAAAATATATCGTCTTTAATATGTCTTCGACTGTTGACAAAAACTAAATTATTATCTTGTTTTATTTTTTGCTTTCCTAATTGCTGACGACTTAGAGTTTGATTTAATAATACACTATCTTCGTACACTTTAATTAATTTGTCACAATGTTCTTTTGTGATAACATTATCAAAGACACCTATAAAATCATCAATCATCTCCACCTCTTTCCCATAACCCAACCAACTAATGTTTTTCTTGTACCTGATTCAATAGGACAAACTCTATGAGGTACTCTTGAATCAAACACAATCATTGTACCACGACTTCTTGGAACTGTAAACTTTTTCTTACTGTCAGCAAAATCAGAAAATTGTAAATCACCTCCAGTATATTCATTATCATCCGATAGTTGGAGAGTGAAACTTAATTTCCTTACTAATTCATCTGGTTCATATACATCACTTATATCCTCATCTGTATGCCAATCATAATAATCACCCTTATCATAGATTGTATACTGTATTACTTCATTCTCAATATTTGAAATATCATATAAAAAATTTTCTCTATTCGATTTCATTATGTAGTGCCATAAAAATCCCCCTATCCATAAGTTTGTTGGAATCCAAGAATTTTTACTTTTTCTAATGTCATATTTAATCAACGGATCTTTCATACTCACTTTAGAATCTTGAATAGAATTTTGATCTACTAGATTCATCTGATCAATAACATTTTCTATCAAATCTTTTGGTAATCTAGTTTCATACCAAGTGCATGTGTTAGCCATTATAAAGTTTACAATCTTTTTTATTATATCACATAATTGTGATATTAGTAATTAGTCCAGCCTTTCGTGTTATCTGCTTGATATGCTTCCTCGTCCCAGTAAACATCAGTATCAGGTCTTGCAATTGGTGGTTCCCATCTATATGTTGTTGTGTTTAAAGTCCAAGACGCATGAGGTTGTCTCTCATAAAAAGCGTGTTTTTCAATATCATACAACATACCTGGACCAGCGTAATTATATCCCATCGTTCCTACACCAGTTTGATCTGTTGCTTTTGTTCCATCTGGATTCCACAGAACACCACCCATCATACCTTTTTTTGTTAATATCCATCGTCCAGGTACGGTGTCAATAAAATTATCAAAAAAACTAGCGTCTGCAACTATAACTTCTGAAACAACATTATCAGTAATAGTTGAACCTATACCAGCGATATTATTATCAGTTATAACCTTTGCATAATGTGCCATAGTATTTAAAACCCTCCAAAATATTTATACTGCATATCTAATCACCACTACTCCATCACCACCATCTCCTCCTGCAGGATTATTTGTGGAGTGTGTGCCTCCACCACCACCAGAACCTGTGCCATCTGTTCCTTGTGTGGCTCTTGAACTACCATTAGCATTTGTTCTGCCACCGATACTCATAGTGGAAGGTTGGTTATCGTATTGCCCATTTTGATTTCCTCCTCCACCACCAGCAGCATAATTTTGGTTACTACCTGTTTCATAATTATTTGCTGCTCCATTTCCACCATTACCACCTCTTTCACTGCCTCTTACATTTCCATTTTGGCCGACACCGCCTTTACCGCCACCGCCACCGCCACCATTGTTGGCACCATTACCACCATTACTTCCTTGACCAGATGTTCCACTTCCACCTGTAGCAGATGCAGCTTCTTGCCCACCTCCTCCTCCAGATCCACCAGAATTAGCATTTGCACCACCTGATGATGAACCACGACCACCACCAACTGCAGTATATCCTAATGCTGATGAGTTAGTTCCATTTGTGGCATAAGGTCCACTATCACCACCAGAGTCTACAGAACCGTTACCTCCACTACCTACAGTTATTGTGTAATTTTGAACAGACACAGATACACCTGATTGTACGAGCATACCTCCTGCTCCTCCTCCACCAGAGTTATCTGCACCACCGCCACCACCGCCAGCAACTACAAGCACATCCGCTGATGTTACAAAAGTGTTTGTCCAAGTTCCTGAAGATGTGAACTTATGAGATCTATATCCAGAATATGTGGTAATAGTGCCACCTGATGGTAAAGCAACTGCAGTTTTGTTTACTGTTCCAGAAGTTGAACCATCAGAGTTTGTTACTTTAATTACAACAACATTACCAGCAGTTACATTATTGTAAACTGATGAAGGTACTGCAACTGTTGCAGCTGTATCTGAAGATGGAGTTACAGTGACATTTACATCAATACTATCTGAAGATTGAGAAAAATTTACAACTAAACCACTTGCTAAAAATCCTTCGCCTGATAAAGTAAGAGTAGTACCTGCTCCGTCAACAACATATCCTGTAACTGAATTCAATACTGCTAATACAGCAGAAACTTTTGCCCATGATGAACCATCATAATACTCAAGTACACCTGTTGATGTATTAAAAATTACTTGACCTTGTACGGCAGTTAAGGCATTTCTTTGAGTGGTGTTTATTCTAGAGAATCCAACACCATCACTACCCTTCATGAATGAAGATGTACCTGCTCCTACAAATATTGGCATTTCAATTAACCTCCGTCAGATTAAACTTATACTTTTTGCCACTGCGATTATTTATGAGGAATAAATCGCTTTCTCCTTCTTGAATTGTATAGTCACCCCAAGTTCCATCTACATCATTTTTTGAACCTTTATTCGAGCAGTGTAAGTCAGCAGAATATATGTTTGCCCATCTCTTAGTCGATGAACCTAAGTTTGATGCGTTGTCTGCACCAGGTATTGTATTACCTCCATTATCAACTTCAAGTTTTAGTGCATTATCAATTTTAAATTCTATCTTACCATTTGAACCAGTATCAGTTACTGTAACTTCTGTATCACCTTGGAAAACTTTATTTGCTGTAATTCCAGTTAGTTGTGATCCATCACCTCTAAATGATGATGCAGTGACTATACCAGTTGCACTAATTTGTTTTGTAAAGAATGTTGTTCCAGTCACCGTAGATATACCTGCGACTGTAAATGTTCCACCTGTGGGTGTTGTTCCGTCAGTAGTATCTACATAAGTTTTAATTGCTTTTTGTGTCGGTACTTTTGTATCACTATTTTGTCCAAGTGTTACATCTGTAGAGAATTCATTTACAGAAGCACCAATTAGACCACCAACAGAACCTAATCTCAATGATTCAAGACCTGATAGATTGAATGCAGAAGCATCTAATGTAACGTTACCAGTTGCTTGGTCTACTTTAAATTGATCTCCAACATAGAAATTACCTAAGTCATCAGTTGCAGTATAGTAAACACGACCAGGATCTGTTTGATTAGTCGTTACTTGATAATCTTGGTTTGGATTCTGTGTAGGATTACCTGGCCAATTTGTTGTGTCCGTTCCACCAGTACCAACTTGTAAGAAGTCATGACCAGTCAAACGTATCAAACTGAATTCTTTTCTTACTGTTAATGTAGTATTAGCAGGAACTGCTGTCGCTCTTGATGTTGAAAATACTAGTATTCTATATGTTACACTGTTTGCTGTAACTGTGCTGACAGACTGAATTTGAAATGCATTTCCATCAGTTGATCCAAATTGTAGAGAGTCACCAGCATCAGGTGCGGTTGTAAATGTTGTGACTAGTATTCTTCCTGATTGATTTACCTCAACTGTTCCTGATGTAAGAGTTGCAGTTGCACCAGAAGTTCCACCAGTAACTGTCTCGTTTGCTTGGAAAGTCCCTGACTTACTTACAATATAAATTCTCTTTGGTTCTGCTTGAACGTTAGCAACATATGCAGTTGCTCCTGAAGTTGCACCAGTTATTTGCTCACCATCTTGGAAAGATTGTGTTAAGACATTTACATAGACAAGCATTGTCCCCTTTACTGCACCAGTGTTAGCAGTTTCACCAGAGTCAAAACCAGCTGAATAAACAGCATACTCACCATATGCATTACTTGAGTTAAGTGAACGTATCTTTGAACCACCAATCGCAGCAAATCCGACTTGACAATAGTAAGTAAACGTTGAAATCATTTCAGCGTTAGCATTTGCCTTTAAGAAAATTCCAAGTCCATCACTGTGTACAGCAGTATAAGTATGAAATAACATACTACGATTACCACTTCCATGAACTGACCCGTCTAATACAGCACCAGTTGCACCATTACCAAATGATGTCACGTTGTATATGTAAGGCGATTTAGTTAATATAGGACTTGCAGCATTTAATGCAAGATAAGTTCCACCTATTGTTGCACTTTCTGGTTTGTATGCAGGTGAACCAGGTGTGTAACCACCCATCCCATCCATCACAAGATCTTGCAACACAGTCGCATTACTCATTCTAAACAATATGGAACGGTTGTTTTGAATTGATCCACCAGAATCTAAACCTGATGCTGGTTTAACTATTGTTGCTCTTAAACTATCACCCGCAAGAGTTGTATGAGGAGGAACTATAATCGGTAATTGTCCTTCCTCGTAAACACCTGCCTTAATAAAAATAATTGCTGGAGCTGATGCAGTTGGAGTTCCTATATTTGAACATGCATATTTTATAGATGCGAATGCTCTATCAACAGAACCTCCAAAACCACTTGCATCTGTACCTGCTGATGAAACATAATATACATTTGCTACTGTACCACTATCACCATAAACTAAATCAGAACCATTTGATTTTAATATTTTACCTGACGCACCTAAACTTAATTTTTGTATTGTATTACTTGAATTATAAAATAATATATCTCCTCTTGTTCCAGTGTTTATATTTGTGCCACCATTTAAATTTAATTGAGCAGAACTAGATAATGTAGTAATACCTGTCAAATTCAAACCAGAACCAGTCAAATCAAGAGTATCACTCGCTGACAATTCTTGAATTTGATTTGAATTCGTATTTAATACTAACGGAAATCTATTCGCCATTATATCATAAAAGCTTTCTTTTTATTTATGCTAGGTTAAAAGCGATGGGATGCACAGTTCC
>Ga0066840_10000119_pt1 | contig 11378 bp, 4 predicted proteins | sample ETNtaG_32_FD_67281 | JGI IMG/M metagenome (GOLD analysis project Ga0066840, IMG submission 67281) | Marine microbial and viral communities from oxygen minimum zone, Eastern Pacific Ocean - ETNP201302PF84A | ecosystem: Environmental > Aquatic > Marine > Oceanic | place: Pacific Ocean: Eastern... | reverse complement strand
TCATAGTTTGACTCTTCTAAAGCACAGACGTTATCTCTGGACCTCTGTATGATGCTGTTTATTCTATTCATGTATTCTTCATCACCAAGCACCCACCTCCAGGGTATTTGAGACTTAATGCCTTCAGCACACAGCTCATGAAAAGCTTTAATGTGACTCTTAGAAAAGAGATCCAGCGGGGGTTTTCCCAAGACATCAATCAACGCTTCAACAGAGCCAACATGGTTGGGATCCCCGACAACCCATACGTCGTCATCGGTGTCTCGACGCCACTCGATAGACCCTTTTTCAGGATCAGTCAGAAGGTGAAGTTCAGTACCTAGAACATTTTTGTGTATTAATAGTTCCACGTTCTAGTATAGAAGCACAATTAAGTTTGTACAGAGTTATTCTTTGGTAGCCTTGTCTTCTTCGTCGCCTTCTTCGGCAATAACGTTCATGGCTTCTTCAACTCGATCTGTCATGGCTGTAAACTTACCGAACGTATTTAGTTGAACCATCTTGACATTCGTCTTAAACTCTCCCGAAGCAATGGAGTGATCTATGCCTACGACTGAATAGACGTTGTCTGCTGTTGTTCCTGTCCCGAAGTCAATAAAAATCTGCTGACCAAATCGCCACAAAGGACACCCCATAGTCTCTATAGAAAGCTCCATAGGCGCAACACGCAAGGGCACACCTGCGTCTCGGTGGCCTTGAGGATCTGTTGATCCACCTTGACCTCCTCTTAACATGTTAATCGTGGCTAGTTGAGGATTTTGCATACTCTGCAAATTTGCTGTAATGATTCCTGATTGAGCGGCTCCGTATCTGACAGATGGCATGTTGCTTGCTACAAAGTTTTTAAGTGCAGGAAACCCACCCTTGATCCTGAATCTAACTTTTGCAAACTCTTCAACATTTATCTCTCCCTTGTCACCTTGTAAGGAAGCACCAGCTTCTTTTGGAATGGGTTCAAGCATGTTAGAATCCAAAGCTTTTTTAATTAAAGAAGCAAATTCTTCGTGTGCCTGATCTTTGAAATCCTGCAGGATTTCCTGCCTCGTTGACTTTGTACCTTCTGCGATGTCAGCCAACTCTGAAGCGCTTGGCCCTGTGTTACCATGTTTAATCTTTCCTGCTAGGCCTGTGAGCTGTCCTGTTGCATTTCCCTGCATTGCTTCGAGCATTTTTCCAATAGCTGCATACTTGGTCGCTTGTCTGTCATACAAGTGAATTCTAAGAATATTTTTAGCCTTAGGAGCTTCACCAGAAGAAGCACCTGTTCCTGGGTCAGGATTTTTTCCTGGAACACATTCAACAAGCATTTTAATGCTAGGCATCTTGAAAACTAGGTCAGAAGCTTCTCCTTGACCGTACGCATGCTTAAGAATTTCTTGCTGTGCCATTGAGATTTCAGCTCGAGACGCGTCCTTGAACTTTGAGTTCATTTTTCTTTTCTTAAGATCTTCTTTGTCCCGCTCACCATAAATCTTGGTCATTCCGTATGCTGGGTTTCCCTGATCAGCTAAAAAGTTTCCGTTCATAAAGCCGACAAATCTTCCTAGTGAAAGGTTTGGATCATTTTTTGTCTCTTCTTTAAACATCAGCTCAAAATCGTCGGCATCAATAGGAAAAGAAGCTAAATTCATGCCATGGAGATAACTTGCCTTGTCATTAATTGAATAGAAAATAAATTGAATGTCATCATACTGCTTGGTCGCTGCAATAGGAAGCCCTAAAAACGTAGTTATGATCTTCCCTAGCGAAACAAACTTTGGATACTTGCAAGTTGTGTCTTTAGTAGACAAACCGCTAAACCAAGGGTCAGGCGTCTTTTTAAGCAATGAGACTTTACGCTTAACTTCTGTGGCAACAGTGTCCTGTGCTCCTTTGACTGCCCCACCTTTTCCATTTTTACCATAGAGCTCAGTCATTTTTCCTGCCAACTCTTTCATCGGGCTTCCCGCAGGAGCTTTTGAGTTTCTAGAAATGAACTTGGCAATTTTTTCTTGAGTCTCTTTTTTCATAGACATGGCACCGCTAGTGGAAGAAGATGCTGTTAAAAAGTCTTCGCCTCCAGCATCAGCTGCCATGCCTGACCCGCCGGATTTTTTAAGAATTTCTGAAATTGCTTTTGTAAGCTTCTCCATAACTGCCATGGAGTCAGCAACTTTTCCACCCATACCAATCTTTACTTGGTGAATTGCATTAGCACCCATCATTGAAAGCTTAATGTCGATGCTGACCTGACCTACCTCATCGAAAGAGTATGATGTATTGACAACTCTGTACTTCTCCTTGCAGCGCAAAGAGCCTAGAAAGTGTCCCATTAGATACTTTTTTCTTTCCGCCAGAGTATCGTGAACCTTAAAGTCCGGGTGTGCCCATCCATACTCAATCAGAAGATGAGAGTTTCCAAAAGCGTCAGGTTTAATAAAAGGCTGAATTTCTGCTAGTCGAGAACGATCATGAAGAATTACTTTAAGATTTGCAGTCTTGAAGGCAAACATGCCTCCACCCGGCGCAACATTGAAGCTTAAACTCTCAAGACTCATAAACGGTCTAAACCTATCAATAATCGGAGCAGCTCTTTTGCCGCCCGGGTGTTCTGTCGACTCTATGTCCTCACCTGTCAAGACGTTTTGCTTGCGGAATGCTTCAGAGTCTGCTTCGTGGTGAACCTCATCAGCGTTAATCAGAGTTTGAGGCGCCGTAAACATCTCCATGCCAGCTGTAGAAAGAGGCGGAACTGTAGGCGGTGGCAGTTCTTCTCCGTCAGCTGAGTCTGAATTCTGGTCTTGCTTCTTCTGAAATTCTGAAAATACGTCAGCATCTATGGATCTTGCCATTATTCCCGATGCTTCTGAAAATTTTACCTTGTCAGAACCTATCAAGAATTGTGCCAAACCGATAGTTGAGATTCTTCCTCCATCATCATTAACACTTGACAAGGGTGGGGAATTTGTAATTGCAACAACATCAATAAAAGGAATGCATCTACTAAACTCAACTGTTGGTATTGCGTTTAGAAAAAGTGAAAGAGCAGATGTATCTTGTGTGCCTGGCCCAAAAGCGACCGGATATATCTGCACAACCGACAAGTTTGGAGAGATAGATCTGTCGGGATCTTCTGGTTTCCCATTAACAGTTACACCTTCACCCTCTCCGCTAATTCCTAAAACCTCTTTCATAGAGTATGCTGACCCCTTTATTGGAGTGCCTTGCCCTATCTGTAATTTCTTGCACCCATTAATGTGAAGATTTTCATCATCATTAACTACGCCAGGCTCGAATGTCACTCTGAACGTTTGTGCAACCTTTTTCTTATCTTCTTCTAGGCTCTCTGCTTCTGTTTCTGTCAAGATTTCTTGAACTTTTGACAGAAACTGCCCCATGGTCTCGCCTCCTTCGGTGAGATCCAAAAGAGCATTTGCGGCTTTATCGCTTGGATTAGGCGTGGGTGGCTGAAAGAAGTCTGACGACGGGTCGTAAGTAGGATCAAGCATTTCTGCAACAAACGCTGCTTTTGTGATCGTCCCAAAGTACGCAGCCATCTGATTTGTAATTACGTCTATCTTTCTAGACTTCATCCAACGTATGCCTTCACTTGAGAGATGTTTGTAGGCACTCTCAAAACAGTTCCCGGAGGTACCTGCAACCACCAGCCTATTCTAGAAGCGGCCGCAATAACCCACCATAGTCTACCATCTCCCAGTTCTTTGGCAGCTATGTGATCCAACCTGTCACCCTCTTCAGTTATAACAGTCTTGAAATCAATACTACCTCTCTCGACAGCTAAGTGAATAATAGAGTGTGCTCTTGAGGTTCCAAGCTGTCTACCTGCAAGTATTCTATTAGTTCTTGTGTATCTAGAAATTGACATGTTTTATCTCCTAGGGAAAGGGTAATCCGGTACCGGTGCCACTAGCACTCTTTGAAGCTGACTTAACCTTCGGGTCTTCAGGTTTAGCCCCCGGCCTAGACTCACCGTCTGCTTGAGACCTTGAGACTGCTCCAACATAGTCATCAGATGCAGGACGAGCAAATTCATCGTATGGATCTCTGCCGATTGTATTGGCCAATAGACCTACATTGAAAGGAACAGAAGTCATCATTCCATTGTGATCAAGACCAAGATGAAGATCATGAACAGGTGCGAACGACACAGATACTTTGACCATCTTTGGAGCTCTTCTCCCCGGATCAATTTCCCATGTAGCCTCTGCCCAGTCAAAATTAAGTCCTGTGATAAACCCTGCGAGGCCGCGACCTCTTGAGCTTTCAAACGACCTGACAATAAAATTCTTTTCAGCATCAAAAAATTGACGCAGTCTTTCCTCACCTTCAATTTCAGGAGGAGGATCACCCAGCTTCTTCATTTCGTCTGCTATTAAAAGGTCAATAATTCTCTTTTTGCCTTTTTCTGAAAGTCCTGTTATTTCGGAATGCTCTGCACGGTGATGCAAGTATGCCCCGTCGATATCAGCCCCTAGCGAATCGTGCGCGGGAGAAGCAGTGTGTATCTTTACCAAGTATGCTAGCTCACCTATTCCTACTTCTTTAGGATCGTAGCTAGCTTCAGCTGTAGCTGAGTCAAAACTAGACGGATTGTTTTTAGGTCCTGGCACTCTCTTGATTATTTCAACTTCAACTGGATTTGGGTATTCGTGAAGCCTGCCTTCTTTTCTATCAGGGCCTATGGGTGGGTTTTGTTCTTTGCCCATTTTACCGTCGGAAGTTCTAGGCCAGTACTTCGTAGGTGTCGGATCAAGCTTAACAAAGTCCCCTACAGCATAACCATACTCAGGCTCGGGCTGGGGTGAAGCTCCTCCTTGATTTGATGATATCAGGTCTCCGTCTCCGCCGGAGGCAAACCCGACATCTCCGAACTGCAAACCGAACATCTCTTTCGACTTAAAAATCTTTTCAGCAAGTGCAGCTGCGTCTTTCTTAGCTTTGACTTTTGCCTCAGCATGTTTTGACGCATTATCTGTTGTCATGTCAATATTGAATTCTGATTCTGGATTGCCCAATCCGAATATTCTTTGAAGACCAAACTTTGAATAATTAGATCTAAGCATGTCACCTATTCTTACACGGATCATGGGTGAAGCCGTAGGAATTTGAGAGAACGGCTGAATAAATCTATCATCTTCTCCATTTGTCATCTGGCGACCGCGGGACCATTGTGGATAACACATTGACACGAGCTTGTTGATATTCCAGTACATGACGTCAAGATCTTTAGCAGAAGTTGCTGCAACAGTAAAATCAAAACTAATAGCTCGTGTAGTCTTATTGTATATTTTTACGTCATCAGACCTTCCGTAGCCTGATGTGCTAGTATAATCTGTACTAAATCCGTCTGTGTACCCACCTAAGAATGCGTGAAAACTTATGATCTCATTGGTTCTTAAGTCATGAAAATAGAACGGCATATATTCCGCCTCTAAACCGTTTTCTATATACTCAACGTACTCACCTGAAAGCCTTCCCGGAGTTTCTGTAGTGCCATTCCCTTCAAACTTTTTACCTGCACCTAAGTTTGAATTAGTACCGCCGTCGACGTCTCTAATGTAGGGATCACCGTCAATAGACATAGCGAGTTCTTCCTCGAGGTGAATATCGCCAAGGAGACCTGCGCCTATGTTTGCCCGGATGAAGCTGCTCGGCAAAAGATACCGAGAAGGTGACGACGAGTGGCGCCATGCCAAACGTCCCGGGCTTTGAGACCCTGGATAAAAGGCGCCCGACGCAGAAGGGCTGGCTCTGCTCATCTTGACCCGAGATGCTGCATTTTCTTTGTAATCATCAGGGTCACCAGAATCCATTCGTGGGTGTCCCTCTAGACCCATTCTGACCTGATTTCCAAGCTCTGCCATTGTCATGAAAAACCTCCACGTCGAAGAGGAAGTTAAGGTCTCTACTATTTGAAATATGTCTAAAATCGCAGACGCTCCCACGCCTACTGATGACACGCTTTCTGCAATTACTTCAGCTTCTCTAAGGACTGCCCTGTTGATACTGTTGTAATAACCTGGGGAGCCTGCAACTACTCTCGCGCTTTTGACTAGTTTCTCTAAGTCAAACCCTCCAATTCCGCCCATACCTGGAATTTCTGTAACTCCGTAGAAAACCAAAATTCCTAGATGCATACACTCCATAAAGCTGTATTCTACTTTAGGTGTTTTCAGCATCTCCCAAAGCATTCCGCCTGTCGTGTCTGACTTGTGCGCGTGGCGTCCCTTCTTAAGATTGTAAGGTTCAGCTGGTTTAAGTGTAGACGTTCCTGTGCCTGAAGGTTTGATGAGATCTAAAAGTGCACTTAGTGCTGTAGCAGACAACATTAAAGTAGCCATTCCGGAAACTGCATTTACAAACATTCCTACAGGCAGTGCAGAAGCAAACGGCTCTATCGGAGAATTTAGATGGCCGTATGACGCGTTGTCACTCTCACCTTTGACCAGCTCTCCTTTGTCTTCAGTAATATCTCCAGCAGCAGGCATTCTATTTGGTCTAAAGCTCTGGCTATCCAGAGTTTGGGTCCCAGTAATTTGTTCAACAGTAGGCAAGAGCTCTGCTATTGCCCGGCTGTCTAAATTAGATTCATGTCCTGTAGAGGCAACAACCATCTGGTGCCCTACTTTTCTTATATCGCCAAACTTTACCATGTCCTGGTTTGGGACGTATCGACCTAGCTCCACCTGCTTGGTATACCCTAGTTCGTTTGCCTCATTGTCCTGCATAAACGGTGTATTGGGAGAAGAATTAAATCGGTTAGATTCTAGAACAGCTGATATGTTTTGCTGAAGTTCAGACCCTTCTGCAGCAAATATTGCAGGTGCACCTAGTCGTGTCGAAGGGGAGTCAACACCTTTGATATCAGACATGACAGTGTGGCCAAACTTCTGACTATTTTTATCTTCTTTTGTTGCTAAGCCCGATCCTGTTGTGAGTTCTGCGTTATTAAAGTCACCTCTACTCAAAGACTCAAAGTTTGATCTTGCTTGGGGATCTACTGTGTTAATAAAGCTGCCAATGGTGTTGCCTGTTGCTTTTATCTGATCGGATGAACCTAGGTTCTTTTGCTCATTTGAATGAGGTGCCGGCAATCCTGTTGATGGGTCAGTCAGCTTCATGTCTTGAGACCCACCGTTTACAGCGAAAGCATTCGGTTTTCCGGCTGCGCCTGCTTTCCCTAGTGTAACGTTAGACATAAAGTCTGCTAAAGTCTTTTTACCTTTTTTTGATATATCGTGCCTGCCAATATCAACGTTTCCAGATATCGGGTCGCCCTCTTTTTCAAATCGAGGGTTATAAACTTTTTCTGGCTTCTCGTCGATCTCAGACCCTGTATCGTTTGTTGTATCAGCCATCCTCAGACTCCTGCTCACTTAGTTTAGATAAAAGCAACTTAAGCTTATCGGCGATTGCAGATATATCTTTAGCCGGCTTTATAGCTCTTTCCTGCTGGTCCGGCGTAAAAGACTCGATCAATTTTGAAGCAGCATGAGACAAGCTTCCGGCGTGCATAGTCTCAGCTAATACTTCTCTAAAAGTGTCCCCTTCAAACTTATTCTTTTTGTGATCTTCGCTCATTACTTCGTCCCATCTCCGGTTCCTACCACTTCACCCGTGAGCTTGATGGCTTCTGCCAATTCTTTTGCTCCAATCTCAACCTTTATATTGGCAATGATTTGAGGGGTTACTGTCTTTACTGTGATTGTCTGTTTTCCAGGCTTCGTCAAAACGTTAGCTAGCTTTACAACACTGTCAAACTCTGGCGATCCTGTAGTTGCTATTAAGTCAGCGACAGCTTTCATCGTGCTGTCAAGCTGATTGACTTTGTCTGCAGTTACACCTGAGACATCATCGATGGCAGTAAGAGCTGGGGCGACGCTCTTGGTGATCATCGTACCAAACCTCTTCATGTTCGCAGCACCTTTGCCTAAGGCCTTCGCGTCGAAGCCGCCTAATGTACCAATCATATCGCTAAGCGCTTGCTTGTTGTCTGTTATTGCAGCTGCTAAGCCTCCGATGACCTCTCCGACCCCCTCTTTTGCGGATTTAAGTCCTGCTAGAGCTGAGAGACCTTCCGCAAAGATTACCATACCCTTAAAGAATTTGTTTAGTTTGTTAATACTACTGTGTGTCACTTTGGACTTTTGAACGCCTAAAGCAAGCGCTGTCATACCACTATTGGCGTCACCGATGAGCTTCTTTATTCCTTTTTGAGCAGCATCTGCAACTTGTCCTATGACTTCTAGTCGCTCTTCCATGGACTTAGGATTTGTCTTTCCTGGCGGAGGAAGAAGTCCCATGATATCTTTCATCGCAGAAGCAAAGTGTCCGACGCCTTCTAGAAGCTTGGAAACTTTTGCAACATCACCCTTGGTAATTCTTGCCTTTTTGACTGCTAAAACAGACAACATAAGTGATTCAATAAGGTACGGAAGCTCAGTAGAAATTGCGGTTGAAAGCTGTCTCACAACTGTTACAACATCATACACCTTGTCTGGGTCTATGTCACCCTTTGGATTATCAGGTACTAGTGACATTACGTCTTTGAGAGCTCCTGCAAATTGTCCAACAGCACCGATTGCAGAAGAGACAACCTCCATGCCCTTGGCAGTTTTGGCACTACCTCCAATACCCGCAGCAATTTTTATAATTGGATTGATCACTTCAGGGAGATTTTTTGCCATTTGTGCTGAGATTCCTGCCATTACTCTCATCACAACAGGCAAAGCTGCCTCTGTTGATTTAAGATCGCCACCCTTTGGCATAGCGATTTTCATGGTGTCTATAATTGCGCTAGCAAACTTACTCACAGAGTCGATTGCCATTCCTACGACCTTAATGGTGGGTTCTACAGCAGTTGCGTCTAGTCCATCAGTCGCCTCTAGAATCTTCTTGACCACAGCCTTAATGCCTTCTCCAGCAGAGTCAGCAATCATGTACATAACACTAGACTGTGGGTTTCCTTTCTTGCCGAAGAGAAACTCTAGTGACTTTAAGTTAGGTTTCTTTCCACTACCCTTGACCAAGTCAAGAGTCTTAAAAAGCTGACTAGTCATTTTGCCCATGATATCGATCGCAGCTGCGACGATTTTAATTTTTGGCTCGGCTGCTTTCGGATCCTTGGGTGCAGCTGAAATGATTGTATCAACAATGACGTTCAAATTCTGTTTTATCATTTCAACTAGACCTGTCATGATAATTTTTAATTTGCCCATCATGCTGTCAGCAGGATTTGTTCCCGACACCACGTCCATCATCTTGTCAAAGAAACTCTTTTTCTTTTCTTGCTCATTCATCATTTTTAGAACGTTTTGCATAGGTTCTAAGAATTTTGTCATGATATCGATGACCTTCGCAACCAACTGAATCTTCTTTTCAGTGCCTTCGCCTTGGGGAATCTTTACAGCCAATATCTCCTTAATCATCGGTCCTATGTTTGCCTGCATTACGCCGAAGACACCCTCAAGCAGCCCTTGAACACTTGACATCATTGAGTCAAATTTTCCTGTGTTAACCTTGCCACTGGAGAACAGTCCTCCTCCTTCGGTCGATGCATCCATCATTTCCATGGCAAGATCAGCAATCGGAGGAACGACGCCGCCGATAAGCTTTCCTAGCCCTTCAATGACCTGAGCGATCGCCTTTACTGCGCCGATCTTATCAGCAGGAATTACAGCAGCAACGGCTGCGATAGACAAAATCATTCCTGTCATACCGCCAATCAAAACGTTCATAAAGCTTTCAACTGCCTTAATAGTTCCGCCTTGTTTTCCACCTTCTTCAACAGCAGCTGTATCAATCTCAGCGAGGCCAAGACCAATTTCTCCAAGTCTAGCAACTCCATCGACAGCTGCATTTAGAATATCAATCTTCTTACCTAACTGAGCATCTGCGGGTATGGGCATTCCGGCGAAAGCCTGAAGTGGTCCCGTAAGGTTTACAGCAATCAAAGTCATAAAGTCTCCAATAAGCTTAATACCTTTCTTCATTAAGAAACCACCAATGAATGGAACTGCAAACGGTATCAAAAGAACAGCAGCGAGAGCTGTTAGTGCCAGAGCACCAAGCGCAGCTGCAAGGCCCATGGCGTTTTTAGCGATAGCAGTTGGGTCAATAGGCATTGCACCAAATGCTTCTAATGCGGGACCCATCATCTTTGCAATAGCAAACATAAATGCAGATGCTGGAATTAGCCCAATGATACCTGGAATTGCGGCGATCCCTAAGGCTACAGAAGCAATCGCCATAGGAATGGCAGCGATAGTAGCAATTGCCAACATTCCCATTCCTATGGCTGCCTTTGCCATGTCTACCTTGTCCATTTCTGTAGCAACAGTCTGAAGTGCCATTGCAAAAAGAGTTGCGCCACCTGAGAGGAACACAGCACCTAAGGCTGCACCGATCAGACCTGGTATCGCAACAATTCCAAGTGCAGTAGCAGCAATAGCTGTTGGAATGGATGCAGCAACTGTAATTGCCAGGGCAAGAAATCCTGCAGCTGCTTTTAGCATGTCGACCTTATCCATTTCTTTAGCAACAACACCCAATCCCATCGCTAGAGAACTAGCTCCCGAAGCTAGAAACACTGCGCCGAGTGCTGCTCCAATTAAACCAGGAATTGCAACTAACCCTAGAGCGATAGATGCAACGGCGACAGGTATCGCTGCCATTGTCACTATCCCTAACAAGAGAAAGTTGCCTGTAGCACCCGGCATGTCTACTTTGCTCATGGCTTTATTTGCGAAACCTAGTGATGTAGCCATAGCGTAAGCACCGACGCCAATAAAGATAGAACCTAGGAGGATTCCTGCAGTAGCAGGGCCTGCTACAATACCCAAGGCTATGCTCGCCACAGCTAAAGGTATAGCGGCGAATGCAACCAAGACCATGAAGCCCATATTGATAGCTGCTTCACCTAGATTCACAGCTCCCATGGCGACATTTGCAATACCTAGGGCAATTGCAAAAGCAAGACCACCAACTCCGATCATTAACGAGCCTACGAGAAGACCAGCTAGAGCAGCAAGTGCCGCTCCTGGGTTAAGCATTGCCCCTGCAGCCATGAGTCCGACAGCAGCCAAAGCACTAATTGCCAGACCGAACATTGCTCCCGGCACCTTCATCCAGTCAACCCCGTCGAATGCAGGTGCTGCTAGCGCCAATGCTGTTCCAAATGCGTATGCACCGACAGTAAGAAGCACAGCTCCTGCAACTAATCCAATTGCAGCTTTTCCTACCATGCCCGGATTAAGCTTAGATCCTGCTTCTGCCATAAACTTAACAGCAGTAATAGTAACTACCATCGCTAGCATTCCTGCGGCAACTTTCATAGGGCCTGAAGACTTAATTACTTTGTAAGCCTCAACTGCTGCCAA
>Ga0066840_10000118_pt1 | contig 11414 bp, 9 predicted proteins | sample ETNtaG_32_FD_67281 | JGI IMG/M metagenome (GOLD analysis project Ga0066840, IMG submission 67281) | Marine microbial and viral communities from oxygen minimum zone, Eastern Pacific Ocean - ETNP201302PF84A | ecosystem: Environmental > Aquatic > Marine > Oceanic | place: Pacific Ocean: Eastern... | reverse complement strand
TTAATTACAGTTGATGATTCTACAAAAAACATAGGGGTAGCAACTGCTACCCCTTCCCAAAAAATTGGTATAGGAACTCTATCCCCAACCTCCAAAGTAGAGGTGGTTGGGGATGTTTCTGTATCTGGAGTTTTAACCGCAACATCTTTTGGAACGGTAACTACCACTGAACTTTCCCTATCAAATACATCAACTGCGAATAGAAAAGCACTTGTAGGTTCCTGGACAGCAACTGCTGGCATTTTAACAAGTATAGACACTATTACAACAACAGACTTTAAGACAATTGAATATACTCTACATATAGAAAACAGTGTTGGTATTCAGGCTCAGAAAGTATTAGTATCGAGATCTGGAACTACTCCATATTCACAAGAATATGCGATCATGTATAGTTCAGATTTATTAGTATCGATTGGATCTTCATATACTGGAGGAAATTATTATCTCAATGCAACACCAGAAACAGGAATATCTGGAGTTACAACATATAATTTTGTAAGAGAAATAATGAGTTAATATGAGAACGGAAGTAAATGAATTAGGAAGAGTTATTGTTGTTAATGAGGTTTCCTCTGGTGAACCTCAGGCTTATACTGTTTGTATAAAGAATCCAGAGGATTGGTTAGATATACATGGTTTTATAATTAATGAGAATGAAATTGATGGTATTCCAAACAGGAGAATAACTTGCATTTCTCCTATGAATTGCTCTTCAAAGAGATCTGTATATGAGATGTCTCAGGAGGAAGCTGAAATTCTAAGGCAGAATGAAAAGGTAGATTGGGTTGTTTTATCTTCAATGCATAATCCAATTGTTCTTGAGCAGAGAAAATATGATGAAGAGTTTGATAGACTTATCGATACAAATAGATTTAAACAAAATATAACAAATCTGAGAACTAATTCAGATCCTGGAGGAACATTAAACTTCACTCAGTGGGGATTGTCACGCCACTCTAAATCTTCAAATAATTTTGTCGGAGTCAATACTTCATCGGTTAGTGAGGACATTTCATACTCTTTATCAGGTAAGAATGTAGATGTTGTTATAATGGATACTGGTGTTCGTTGGGATCACCCGGACTTTTTATTATCACAATACACATCAGTTCCTGTTGGAGTATCTACTGAGTCAGTCAGCAGAGTAAGAGATATATTGATTCATGGACAAGATAATTATGGAATTAATTGGGCATCGCATGGATTAGTTGCTCCTGGTTCTGGAACTTTAACAAACTATACAATTGATAATGTTCTTGGATCTTCATCATTTAATGGATCGTGGCATGGTAGTCATGTTGCTGGAACAGCAGCAGGTAATCAATTCGGAGCAGCATTTCAATCAAATATATGGAGTATAGCGTGCATTGATCGTACTGATGTAGGTTTCTCTAACGCTGCTGATGGATTTGATTATATAAGAGTATGGCATAAGAATAAACCTGTAAATCCAGTAACGGGAAGAAAAAATCCAACTATTGTTAATGGAAGTTGGGGATATCGTCAATTCGTTATAGGAAATAATCCTACAACTTATGCATATAATGCAACTTTCAGAGGAACATCACATCCTGGAACTGACATTTTATCCAGTAATAGTTTTCTTCCAGCAGTTTATTATATGGATCTACTTCAATATCTAACTTATGACAACGGTAATCCTGTTCAGTGGTTTGATTTTACATCTAAACATGCAACAGCACAGTCAACGACTGATGAGTTATTTGATGATTCGGATTGTGATGATATAATCGTAGTATTTTCTGCTGGTAATTCTGGAAACAGTAATGGAAAACAAGACTTACCAGGCGGAGATGATTATGATAATGAATTTACATCGGGATATCTTTTTTATGGAAATCAATTTTCTGAATCATTTGGATCTGTTGATGAATATTTTAATCGATCAGGTACTCCAGCACTTTCTCATCAAGGACAATCTGATGCACCCATAATTGTCGGCTCTTTAGATTCTTTTGTTTATACTACAGGAATATCCTCTGAAAGAAAATCTAATTTTTCAAATACTGGCCCAGCAATTGATGTATGGGCTGCTGGATCCACAATCTTAAGTCCCTATAATACTGGACACTCTGATCCTAGAAATAGTGATTTTAATAATGGTTATTTAAATGGAACAAGTATGGCAGCACCTAATACTTGTGGTGTTATTGCTTGTTATTTAGAATCAAATCCATCAGCAACAAGAGCGGATGCTCGTGATTGGTTATTTAATCATGGATCTGTTCTTGTAGATGAATTATTATATGATAGATATGGAGATACTGATCCAGTTGGTGCAGGAACTTCTGTAAATTATTGGAGTGATTCTTATGGATTAAAGGGAGCTACACCGAGAGTTCTTTATAATCCTTTTTCTAATAATACTGTTCCAAGTATTAGTGGGGTAAATATAACAGGCATTTCTTTAGCTCAATCTTAAACATAAAGATTAAAAATGGCAGATAAGAATTTTGGAGTAAAGCAAGTAAATTTAATCGGTGCTTCTGGTACTCCAACGATTGAATCACCGAACAATATCAATATTAATGCAGTTAATGTCGCTATTAGCACTGACATGAGTGTTGGTGGTAGTATAGGCATTTCTAGTAATCTATCGGTAACTGGAGTTGTAACTGCAGCGTCATTTTCTGGGGATGGATCATCTCTTACTAATATCAGTGTAAGTAGTGCAAATTTATCAGTTACAGCTCGTTCTGGTAGTGTAAATGTGACAGTTGCTGCTGGAATTGTAACGGTATTTGGTAGATCATCTTCCACTGATGTATCAGTAGCATTTTAATAAATAAGACATATAGTACTACAAAAAATGGCAAATAGATTTCCACTGATTGTAGATTCGTCATCCAATCAAATCAAAGAGTTAGAAGCATCTGATAATATTGATTTAACAAACAGTGGTATCGTAAATGCCCAGTCAATTTCTGCTACTCACTTAAATCTTTCGGGTGTTGTTACTGCATCTTCTTTTTCTGGCAACGGATCAGGTTTAACAGGAGTTGCATCAACAGATAATATTCAGACAGCAACATCAGCAAATTTTTTAAGCAACGTCAATATTGCAGGGATAACAACCTGTCAAGCATTAACAGTTTCTGGTAATTTAACCGTTGATGGAACAACGACTACTATTAATTCAACAACACTAACGGTTGATGATAAGACAATTGTAATTGCATCTGGTGCTGCTGACTCAAGTGCTGCAGACGGTGCAGGTATTAGTGTTGATGGTGCTAGTGCAACTATCTTATACTCCCATTCCGGTACAAAGTTTGTATCTAATAAACCGTTTGAAGCAACTTCATTTACTGGAGATGTAACCGGTAACGTAACTGGAAATACATCAGGTTCTTCTGGATCTTGTACTGGCAACGCTGCCACAGCGACAACTTTAGCATCTGCCAGAACTATCGCAGGAGTATCATTTGATGGTTCCGCTAATATATCTCTAAACAACAATGCTATTACAAATGGTGCCGGTTACATCACAAGTTCTGGAACTGCTGCTCTTGCTCAGGGACTAACTGGAACTCCTAATATTAATGTAGGCGTTATAACTGCGGCATCTTTTTCAGGCGATGGATCCGGACTGACTGGTGTTGCTTCTACTGATAACATCTCTACTAATACTGTAGCAAACTTCCTGAGTGGAATTACTGTTGCTGGTGTCGCAACAGCAACTAATAATATTCTAATTCAAAGTGATGATGGCACTCCAGGAAGACTTGATTTCTACTGCGAATCTAGCAACGCTCACTATACTAGATTGCAGTCTCAAGCACATTCTAACTATAGTGGCAACGTAACTGTCACACTACCAAAAGTTACTGGAACTGCAATTGTTGGTGGATCCAATTCTAATGATACCAATATAACTACATCCGGAGACATCACAGCAAACGACTTTAATGCAACTTCGGATGTAACTTTGAAACAAGATGTATCAGTAATTGATAATGCACTTGAAATGATTAGTCAACTTGAAGGTGTAAGTTGGAAATGGAAAAAGTCTCTCAAACCTTCTCTTGGTGTAACTGCACAGAATGTAGAAGAAGTTGCTCCAGAGTTAGTTTCAAATGGAGATCATAAGTCAGTCAACTATAATGGACTTATTGGTATCTTAATTGAAGCAGTCAAAGAATTAAAATCTGAGGTTGACGAGTTAAAGAGATAAATATAAAGGAGACTTCTTGTTTCTTATGAAAAAATGTCCTGCAGGGCAGTATTACTGTTTCACCGATAAAAAATGTAAGAAGATTCCCATGGGATACCATGTGGGTGGAAGAGGTATGCTTGAAAAAGATACCGAAGAAAGTGAAGCAAAGAAAAACGGTAATGGTAATGGAAATGGCAATGCCATTAGTAATGGAAACGGTAATGGTACTAACGGCGGTAACGGCGGTGGTAATGGTGGTGGCATGGGAGAACAAGTAGTCCATGAAGGTGGAACTCTCCATAAATGGTTTAAAGGTTCTAAATCTAAAGATGGTAAAGGTGGATGGGTGAATGTTGTTACTGGCGGAACGTGCGCTAGTGATAAACCAGGTGAAGGAACTCCAAAATGTGTTTCTTCTGCAAAGAGAGCAAGCATGACTAAGGCAGAAAGACTTTCTGCTGCTAGAAGAAAGAAAAAAGCAGATCCTGGCCAACAACAAAAATCAGGAGCTGCAAAACCAACATATGTTAAAACTGATAGTCCTAGGGAAGAGATGAACAACGACAATCTTGAACTCATCCAAGAAAAGGACAAAAAAGGAAAAGGTAGCGGTACAAAAGATGCCTGTTACCATAAAGTTAAATCTCGCTACAGAGTTTGGCCAAGTGCATATGCGTCAGGAGCACTTGTCAAATGTCGTAAAGTAGGTGCAGCAAACTGGGGTAATAAGTCTGAAGGACTTTCCTGGGATGAACTTACTGAAAAATTTAGAACACAATATGGTGATAAGACTAAACTGTCACAATCATCAGAACGTAAATCTCTTGGAAGAAAATCCTCTACCAAAGATGGATCAAAACCAACAGGTTATGAATCTCCCAGAGAGTTTCGCGATAAATCAATGCCATTAAGAAAGCATCGCGAAAGATTTGGTGATCTCGCTACAGAAGAGACATCACTCGATGAGAAATGCTGGCCTGGTTATGAAAAGAAAGGTATGAAGACTATGTTTGGAAAGAGATATCCAAACTGTGTCAAAAAGAAAGCAACCAGAAAAGAGCAGGTTGAGGAAGCTACGAGACTCCCCGCTACTACTGGTAATATTATTGATGTAAATCTTGTCTTCAGAGGCAGATCTTATATGCTTAAGATGTTCTTCCCTAAGGTTGGCATCCCCAGCAGATCTGATGTTATGGATCAGATCGAAAAAGTATACCCTGGCGCAAAATTAACGTTTTTCAGAGTCTCAGACTATGAACCAGGACAACCAATCATCAAAGTCACAGAACATAGAGAACGAGAAGAAGAAGTCGCAGCAATTAATGAAACTTCTTCAGTTGACTCAGCAGCACCAGGAGAATTCACTGAGGAAACCGAGGGGACATTAACCGAAAAAAAGTATAAGAATGATCCTTGCTGGGATTCTCATAAAATGGAAGGAATGAAGAAGAAAGGAAACAAAATGGTTCCTAACTGTGTTCCTAGAGAAGAGACAATTCATGAGATGGAAGCATCTCTTTCTCCTCAAGAGATTGCCCTTCAAAAAAAGAAGGGACAAATAGATATGCAAATTATCAAGAAAAGAAATCTGGCATTGAGAAAAAATGCTGATCAAATGAAAAAAGATGAAATGGCAAAGGAGGAAGCAATTCTAGAAAAGACTGCTGCCTGGACAAGAAAGGCAGGTAAGAACAAAGAAGGTGGACTTAATGAAAAAGGACGTAAGTCTTATGAAAGAGAAAACCCAGGTTCTGATCTGAAAGCACCTTCTAAAAAAGTTGGTAATAAAAGAAGAGCATCATTCTGTGCAAGAATGAAAGGTATGAAGAAGAAACTTACTTCTGCCAAAACTGCCAACGATCCAGATAGCAGAATAAACAAATCACTCAGGGCTTGGAATTGCTGATTAATTTATGTCTGATAATGTTTATCTTGGTAATCCTAATCTAAAAAAAGCGAATACGCCAATTGAGTTTACCGAAGAGCAAATTATTGAATTTGTTCAATGTCAACGCGATCCGGTTTATTTTGCTAACAAGTATGTAAAAATTGTTAGTTTGGATGAAGGACTTGTATCATTCAAACCATATCGCTTTCAAGAAAAGTTAATTAACAACTTTCATGAAAATAGATTTAACATCTGTAAAATGCCGCGACAGACTGGCAAAAGCACTACAGTTGTCTCTTATCTTCTTCACTATGCGATTTTCAATGACAGCGTTAACATTGGCATACTTGCTAACAAAGCAGCAACAGCTAGGGAACTTTTAGGCAGATTACAAACTGCATACGAGAATCTACCTAAATGGATGCAGCAGGGTATAATGGTATGGAACAAAGGTTCTTTGGAGTTAGAGAATGGCAGTAAGATATTGGCAGCTTCTACGTCTGCAAGTGCTGTCCGAGGTATGTCATTTAACATCCTCTTTCTCGACGAGTTCGCGTTTGTCCCAAATCACATTGCTGACTCGTTCTTTGCCTCTGTTTATCCTACTATTACTTCTGGTAAAAACACCAAAGTAATTATCGTATCTACCCCACATGGTATGAATCACTTCTACCGTATGTGGAGTGATGCTGAAAAAGGAAAGAATGAATATATTCCAACTGATGTTCATTGGAGTGAAGTTCCAGGAAGAGATGATGCATGGAAAGAACAAACCATTGCAAATACTTCAGAGCAACAATTTAAGATTGAGTTTGAGTGTGAGTTCTTAGGATCTATTGACACACTCATCGCTGCAAGTAAATTAAAATCTTTAGTATATGATAATCCTTTAAAATCAAACGCAGGATTGGATGTATATGAAGAACCACAAAAAAATCATGATTATTTAATTACAGTTGATGTAGCAAGAGGTGTGGGTGAAGATTATTCTGCATTTATTTGTGCTGATATTACGTCTTTCCCACATAAAATAGTTGCAAAGTATAAAAATAATGATATCAAACCGATGTTATTTCCTAACATCATATATGAAGTAGCAAAAAATTATAATAGTGCATATATTCTTTGTGAAGTAAATGATGTAGGTGATCAAGTTGCATCACTTCTTCACTATGATCTTGAATATCAGAATGTTTTAATGTGCTCTATGAGAGGTAGAGCAGGACAAGTAGTTGGACAAGGTTTCTCCGGTAAGAAAACTCAATTGGGAGTTAAGATGTCCAAAACTGTTAAGAAGGTTGGGGCACTCAATCTCAAGACAATGATTGAAGAGAATAAACTTCTTTTCAATGACTTGGATATTATATCAGAACTCACCACATTTATTTCAAAGAACAATTCATTTGAAGCAGAAGATGGTTGTCATGATGACTTAGCAATGTGTCTTGTCATCTATGCATGGTTAGTAGCTCAAGACTATTTTAAAGAACTTACCGATCAAGATATTAGAAAAAGACTTTACGAAGAGCAGAAAAATCAAATCGAACAAGACATGGCACCCTTTGGATTCATGGATGACGGACTCGGTGAAGAAAGTTTCACCGATGACGAAGGCGAAAGATGGTTTAATACATCTGAATATGGAGAAACTGCTGGTGGCATGGATTATATGTGGAAGTACTGATGATTAAATTTTTAAACTTATTAAGTGATATTGTTGATCCAAATTGGTGGGCAGAAGTTATTAGTAAAAAATCTGGTTTACAAGGTTTGGTAAGTAAAACAAATAAATTTAAAGAATGGAAGTCAAAGCAACCATTATGGAAACAAACTTTTATCGAAGTATTGTTGTTCACACTTTTAGCATTAGCATTTGAACCAGTGTTAAACATGTTAGGTTATTCGATACTTCCTTGGAGATGGTTCTAGTGGATTTAGATAAGCAGATAAAATTAGGGCATCTGCTTCTAAATGATAGGAAGTGTAGAGTGTGTGGTGAGACTAAAAATTTAATAGAAGGATTTTATAGAACAAGAAAAGATAGAGGAGCAGTTGCATCATCATATTCTTATGAATGTAAAGAATGTACGATTAAAAGAATAATTGACAACAGAAAGAAATGCACACCATTCGTAGATTGGGATTATCCAGATTGGTAGTTCACGTCACGTTTCCCCGCTGAAAATAGTCTAAATTCTAAATATTCTTAGATAAACTGAGACAACGGAGAAAAACATGGCGACTCCTCAATTATCTCCTGGGATACTTGTAAGGGAGGTTGATGTAACTGTAGGAAGAGCTGATAATGTTCTTCAGAACAATGGCGCAATTGCCGGCCCCTTTAGTTTGGGCCCTGTTTCTGAAGCGATTGATATTACTACAGAAGCAGAGCTGATCGAAGTATTCGGACAACCTATCTCAACAGATAGACACTATGAATACTGGATGACTGCTTCATCTTTCCTCTCTTATGGCGGAAGATTAAAAGTCGTCAGAGTTGACGGTGCAAACCTTAACAACGCCAATGCTGGCGTAGGAATTGCTTCCACATCTCTTAAAATTAAAAACTTTGATGACTATAACGCAAGTTATAGTTCTGCAACAGATTTCTACTATTCTGCAAAGAATCCTGGAACTTATCTCAACGACTTAAAGGTTGCTACTATTGATGACTTCGGCGATCAAGTCATTGGTATTACAACTAATGATCCTGGATTATCCAACTTCACGGTTGGTTTTGGTGTTACTATGGCACTATCAGGAACTGAGGCAGGTGTAGGCACAACTAAAGTTGTTGATGGATTCTTAAAAGGAATTATAACCGGAGTAACAACTGACTCAACTAACAGTGCAAGTAGTATTGTTGTTAAGGTTGTATCAAGAGTATCTGGTGCAGGAACTGAAACTGCTATTGATTATGTTCAGTCAGATCCACTAAAATCTTTCCAGACTGGATCCACAATTATTCCCGTAAACAACTCAGGAATTAACACTGGTAAGGGATTGGGAGTATTTGCGGGTGCTGCAGGCACTGTAACTGATTGGTATGATGGACAGACATTAGGACTCTCTAATTCAACTGTCTTCTGGAAAGAAATAGCTCCTAAACCCGTTTCTAGCAAGTATGTTACCGATAGAAGTGGTAAAGGTGATGCAATGCACGTTGTTGTCATAGATGACACAGGTTCTGTAACTGGAATTAAAGGAAATATTCTTGAAAAGAATACCTTCATGTCTAAAGCACTTGATACTGTATCTGCTTTAGCATCACCAGAAAGAACTTACTATAAGGATTATCTCGCACAAGGTTCTAAGTATCTGTATGCGGGTGGAAATGTTTCCTCTGCTGAAGATAGTTTCCATGGAACAAAACCAGTTGCAACTGGATTCTCTGCTTCCTTTACTCCTTTCACAACATCACAAGGACTATTTGGACAAGATGCTCAGGGTGTAACATTCAGTGCTATTGGTAATAAAACTTACACTCTTACAAATGGTAAGGACTATAGCGGAACAGACAACAAAGGAATGTCTGCTTCACTTGGAAGTGTTAGTACTGGATATGATTTATTCTCCAATAAAGATGAAATTGAAGTAGATTTCCTTCTGATGGGCCCTGGTTGCACTACTGAAGCAGAATCTCAAGCAAAAGCAAATAAACTGATTTCTATTGCCGAACTCAGAAAAGATTGTGTTGCTTGTATCTCTCCACATAGAAATAATGTTGTAGATGTTTCTTCAACTACAGATCAAACAAATAACGTTATTAAGTTTTTCAGTTCACTAAGTTCCTCTTCATTCGCTATCTTTGATAGTGGATACAAGTACACTTATGATAGATTCAATAATCAGTTCCGCTATATTCCAACAAATGGTGATATTGCAGGACTAATGGTTAGGACTGAGATTGATCAGTTCCCCTGGTATTCTCCTGCAGGACAACAAAGAGGTGTTCTTAATAATGCAATTAAACTTGCATTTAACCCCAATAAGTCGCAAAGAGATTCACTGTATGAAGCAAGAGTTAACTCTATTGTAACATTACCTGGCACTGGAACTGTTCTTTACGGCGATAGAACAGGACTTAGTTTTGCTTCCGCATTTGATAGAATCAATGTTCGTCGTCTTTTCCTTACTGTTGAAAAAGCACTGGAAGGACTTGCAAACGATCAACTCTTTGAGTTCAACGATGAGATTACGAGATCTCAGTTTACTAATGCTGTTGAACCTTACCTTCGTGATGTTCAAGCGAAGAGAGGACTATATGACTTCCGAGTCATCTGTGATTCCTCTAACAATACTCCTGACATTGTTGACAACAATGAATTCAGAGCAGACATCTTCCTGAAGCCTACCAAGTCAATTAACTATGTTACTTTGACATTCATTGCTTCACGAACAGGTGTTTCTTTTGATGAAGTAACTGGCAGAGTTTGATTTAATAATACAATAATCACGGAGGAATCAACTAATGGCAAACTTAAGAACAATCACCAACTTTAAATCCGCCCTTAAAGGTGGCGGTTCCCGCCCCAATTTATTTGAAGTCAACATGAATTGGCCAGGTGGAGATAATATGGGATTTTGGGGTAATGATGTAGAAGAGGAATTTCAATTCCTTTGCAAAGCAGCTGCTTTACCTTCTTCAAATGTAACTCCTATTGAAATCCCATTCAGAGGAAGAACACTCAAAGTTGCTGGAGACAGAACCTTTGATGTTTGGACAATTACTGTTATTAATGACGAGAACTTTAGAATTAGATCTAAGTTTGAGCAGTGGATGAATGGTATTAGTAAACTTACTGATGGATCTGGTGCTACCTCACCTGGTTCTTACATGGCTAGTGCCACTGTCAATCAACTCGGAAGAGGTGCAAATCAAGGTAAAAATGCTAAGGGATCATCATCTACGGGAGATGGCAGCGGTGGACGTGAAGATATAAAACCCTTGAGAACATATTACTTTAGTGACATTTTCCCAACTGAAGTATCTGAAATTGCACTTTCTTACGATAGTACAGATACGATTGAGGAATTCACTGTAACTTTCCAGGTTCAGTACTGGATTGCAGGAACTAACAGCACGGCTGGATCTAGCGTTGATCAAAATAGTCAAGGAGTCATTCGGTAGATAAATAGTCAAATAAAAGACTACAAATAAATCATGTCTAAATTATTTGGGTTCTCAATTGAGGACACCGAAAAAACTCCCCCCAGTGTGGTTTCCCCCGTTCCTCCTAATAATGAGGACGGGGTAGATCACTATTTAACTAGTGGATTTTTCGGACAATATGTTGATATTGAAGGTGTCTACAAGACAGAGTTTGATTTAATCAAGCGTTATCG
>Ga0066840_10000116_pt1 | contig 11535 bp, 10 predicted proteins | sample ETNtaG_32_FD_67281 | JGI IMG/M metagenome (GOLD analysis project Ga0066840, IMG submission 67281) | Marine microbial and viral communities from oxygen minimum zone, Eastern Pacific Ocean - ETNP201302PF84A | ecosystem: Environmental > Aquatic > Marine > Oceanic | place: Pacific Ocean: Eastern... | reverse complement strand
CGGTGATGTCAAAACAATGTCATAGACATACCTTCTTGCTTCTAAAGCAGCAGTAGCAGTATTTGCTAAACCTATTTTAAGTTGACCGTTGTAACGATCTACAAATGTGACAACAAAATTTGTAGATGCAGTAGAGTAATAACTCTTCTTCATCTTAGCTTCTGCTGTGTATCCAGTCAGATTGAGTGGTGTTGTATTGTCTTCATTCTGGATATTGAAGGTAGCATCCCAATCAGTACCCTTTTCCAACAATAGATTTAAAGGAATTGCTGCCATAATCTTTAGTTAGTATCTATACTCCCAAATAGACATGTAAGATCCATACTGTTGGTTTCTACTGTCTTCATTGGAGTTTGGATTTAGAACTCTAAAAGGTTTTTCTCCTGAACCACCGTTACGTGGATACCAACCTACTTTCCAAGTTCTACTACCTGCTGCTAATTCTTGTGCAGAATCATCATTTTTTATGATACGATGAACTTGTAATATAAATCTTGCCCATCCAGGATCTTCATTCACACCAGCATAATAAATTCCCTCATATCTAGGAGCATCATTATTTGTGTCTGCTCCATTTAACTCAGCAAAAGTACCACATTGGTCAGAATAGTTTCTACTTCCAGGTAACATACCATCCATTAATATCCATGATTCATTAGCATCTTTTAATTTAGTGAAACTTCCACTCCAAAGTGTACCATTAGCAGAATTGTTAACATCCGATCTACTATTATTCCAGAAATGAGTTACATTTATAAGTTTATCTCTTTCAATTGCTGGTTTTGTTCCTATAATTTTACGTGCCATGATGGTTACCTATGCTGTTTTACTTATTTCATATATGCAAATATGAGATGCAGTTTGATGAAATCTGTTTTGATCAGCAGAATTAGGATTCAATATGATGAATGGTCTTACATTACTGTTGGCATTCCAACCAGCTGTAAGTGTATGAGTTCCTGCTGCAATAGTCCACTCTTTAAATGATTTATGAACAAGTCCTAAATTTCCTTCATTACTTTTGTCAGGACCACAATAGAACATTCCACCTCCACCTGCACCAGTACGAGGACCATTAGTATCTCCATATCCAACATATAAATCGTCTATTGTACACATACAACCAATTTGAGGATAGTTAGGCATTCCTAATCCTGGTATAACTCCTGTTACAAAAATATAAGAATCACTGTTAGATTTTTCTTTTATGAAAGTTATACCTTGATTACCTAGAAATTCATTCCGACCACTAGTGCCACTTGTAGCAGACATTGAATATCTAGATTCGTTTTTCCATGTTGTAATCTTGATGATTCCACCTTCATCACCAGAAGCAGGTAGGTTTAATAGATTTCTTGCCATTAGTATGCAATCTCCCAAACTCTTATGTACCCATACCAAATAGTATCTCCACGAGTATCGTTAGAACCATTACCACCAGAACCAGAACCTGAATTTCGGTTTGGACAAAAAGTATGACCAGGTCTGTTAGTAGTACCATCAGCAGTATCCCATCTAATAATAATAGGAACAGTACCTGCTCCTATATTAGATTGTGAAATATTACCAGAGTAACCATCTAAGGTTTCTGAGTGAGCACTGTTCTGAGTAGAATGGAGATTAAATTCATGTTGATTATTACCTGTCATACCCCACATATATTGAGAACCAACAAATCTAGTAACACCTGTCTGGTTTTCTGCTCTAATACAAGGAGATGGAGCATAAGAATATGCTTCTAAGGAATTAAACATACAAGACATATGCAGCCAAGATTCTGTAGCACCTTTCTTTTTAGGAAAATCATACCTCCAAATAGTTGAGTTTGTTTGGTCACCGTTGTATTTAACTTCAGTACAAACATACTCACCTGAATGAATCAACTTAGTTTCTTCAGGTGGTAATGATGTTCCTTTAAATGATCTACCCATGATAGTGTCTCCTCACTTATGGTTAACCGAGTTCAACACCCCAACACACAAACGCCACATCTCCATTAACAGAAGTGACCGATAATTTATCTCCTGTTCCAAGAACAATACCTGTTCTTTCAATAACAGAAGTTGATAAAACGTCAGTTCCTGACTCAATTTCATGTTCTGTTCCTCTAGAAGATCCTGATGGAACTACTGCCATAGAAACATCTGTAGTTGATCCTGCTCTATTGCAAGCAGAGACGTTAATAACTATTGGTGTTGATGCTGTAAATAAATCTGTCCAGCTATTTGCACTTGGTTTGCTAGCTGCTTGTACTCCTGATGCCATTGTAATTTTGCTCCTTGTAGTATGTATTTATAATTTATGTGAAAGATCCACAGAAGTAGGACATGGCAATACCACCACTTCCCATATTCTTGTAAGCTGTGCCATCCTCTGTGAACTGCCACTTACCTACAGTGTTATTCCAACGAATGTCTCTAGAAGTTTGAATATTTCCAGATCCATCTGTTGTTAGAACAACTCGTACACCACCATCACCAGCAGTAATATTATTACCAGTCCTCAAATCAATTTGATTATCAGCAACTGAAAGTGTTGCAGTATTAACTGTTGTTTGAGTACCATCAACAACAAGATTACCAGTAACAGTTAAAGTTCCTCCAGTTGGAGTAACACTGTTAACAGTATCAACATATGTTTTAACAGCAGCCTGAGTTGGACATTTATTGTCACTATTTTGTGATAATGTACCATCTGTTGAGAACTCATTAATTGAAGCACCAATAAGACCACCGATAGAACCTAACTGTAATGACTCAAGACCTTTCAAATCAAAGGCAGAAGAATCAAGAGTAACTTTACCAGTCGCCTGATCTACCTTAAAGAATTCTCCAACATAGAAATTACCATTTTCATCAGTTGCAGTATAATAAACTCGTCCTGGGTCAGTTGTGTTTGTTATAATTTGATCTGCCTGTGATGGAGGTTGTGTTGGTGAATTTGGCCAGTTAGTTGTGTCTGATCCACCAGTACCAATACTTAAGAAGTCATGACCTGTTAATCTAACAACACTAAATTCTTTTCTAGAAAAAATTTGTGTATTTTCAGGTACAGGTGTTGGTCTGGATGTAGAAAATACTAATACATGATACGCAACACTGTTTGCAGTTACAGAACTTACTGTTTGAATCTGATAAGCATTACCATCTGTTGTAGCAAATGTTAATGCATCACCTGCATCAGCTGAAGTTGCAAATGTAGTTACAAGAACTCTTCCAGACTGATTAGTATCAAAAGCAGCAGCAGCAAGAGTTGCAGTCGCTCCAGAACTTCCACCTGTTACAGTTTCACTTGCTGAGAATGTTCCAGATTTACCTACAATATAAATTCTTTTCGGTTCTGCCTGTACGTTAACAACATACGCAGTAGCACCAGATGTTCCACCACTAATTTGCTCACCATTAGTAAATGGTGTAGTAATAACATTGGTGTATGTAAGCATACTACCTTTAACTTGACCTGAATTTGCTGTTTCCGCAGCATCAAATCCAGCAGCGTATACACCATACTCACCATATGAGTTACTAGAACTAACAGAACGTATTTTAGCACCACTAGTTGAAGCAAAACCAACTTGACAATAATAAGTGAAACATTGAATAATTTCTGCTTTACCTGCATTGTTACACCATATTCCTAATCCATCACTATGAATAGCAGTATAGGTATGGAACAACATACTTCTGTTTCCACCACCATGTAATGATCCATCAATAACAGCACCAGTAGCACCATTACCAAATGATGTTACGTTATAGATGTATGGTGATTTATCAGAGACAGAACTACCTGCATTAAGTGCAAAATAAGTACCACCAATTGTTGCATTTTCTGGAGCATGACCAGGATTACCTGGTGTATATCCACCCATGCCATCAAGAATCATATCTTGAATAACAACACCATTACTACAACGGAATAAAACAGAACGTGTGTTAAGAACAGAACCACCAGAATCTAATCCAGAAGCAGGTTTTATAATACTAGCTCTTAAACTATCACCAGCAATTGTTGTAAATGGAGGAACAACAATTGGAAGTTGTGTCTCTTCGTATACACCACCTTTTACAATAATAACTGCGGGAGTAGTTGCTGTTGGTGTACCAATATTTTGTGAAGCGTATTTAAGTGTTTTCCATGCTGTGTCAATAGATCCACCACGACCTGCAACGTCAACACCATTAGTAGCAACATAATAGATGTTAGGAGTACCACCAATACTTCCCCAAACAACATCAGTTCCATCAGATTTAAGAACAGATCCAGTAGCACCAATATTTAATCTGGCAATCTGACCATTTGTGTCGTAATAAAGAACATCTCCTCTAGTACCACTGTTAATATTAGTACCTTGAAGGTTCAATTGAGCACCAGCAGCAAAAGACTGTGTACCACTAACCGTCAGACCACCTGTGACTGTAAGGTTCTGTGAATCTGGTATTGTGACAGTCGTACCAGTACGACCTTTAATCTTGTCTACTCTTAATGTTGACATACTATGCTATTCCGTAGTTTTGGCAGTTCTTATCTGTGTTATTTATACAATTACAACTGCACCATCATCAATGGTCAACGTAAAAGTATCATCAATATCTATAGCAACATCATCGGTAAATTGGTCTGGAACTTTCATGAATCCAACCCTCTTTATCCCATCCATTGCCATATCTTTTGTTATAGAAGTTCTTATATTGTCAGCAAAACCTGCAATTTTCTGTATATTAGTTTGTTCGGTACTAGTGGAAAAGAACTCGTATGTAGTTTTATCTGAAATAGATAACGCACAATCATCATCTATAGTCAGAGTAAGACCATCATCAATATTAACCTCTGAGTCTTCATGACTGTAGATTTCTGCTACCTTTGCAGGTGCTGATATAGTTGTGTCTGCTGTAAATCCACCGTAATAGAAAAATATAGTCTGATCCATTACATCAGAAATATTTCCTATGTCCGCACCAGCAATCTGAATAGTAGCAGCGTTGATCGCAGCAGTACCCGTAAAGATACTATGCAGATCTCCTGCCATATCGTTTATAACCTGTCTTTGATACTCAATGGTATTAGACGGTTGTACGTTCTTTTTTGTGGTTGCTGGCATTTAACTAAAATATACCCTACGGTTATTTAGTCAGAAGAGACCGCTGTGGGTTCTGAAGGGGTCACCTCTGCGGACACGGGGGGAACTTGCGATGACTCTGGGACTCCACCCGATGTCCCCTCGGTCTTTGGGGAAAGCAATTCTAATGTCTCTAGTCCACCTAACAATTTTGTTTTATATTCGTTAAGTTGTTTTAAATTCTTTTCCGCTTCAACAATTTTTGCTTCAGCGTCTTTTAATTGTTTGTCAAATTCAATTTTTAAACTTGCAGGATCCATAATCATGTAATGGTAATATAGTAATATTTATATGACTAAAATTCAACATACACAGAGACATTACCGAAGAAAAATGACCCTGTTAAATTAACATTATTTCCACCCGTCTGGGAGTTATCTATAGAAAACTCAATTCTATCAAAATTGTCAGCTTGAAATTCTTTAAGTCCAGCACCAGAATAAACATGATCAGTACCAGTACCATGTTCTAGTATTGTGTGAGTTTGTACAATGGTTCCAAACGATCCACCACTTGCTCCACCACCAGATCTATCAAGTACTATAGATCCAGATAATAGTGGTGCTGCACCCCTACTTACAGTTTTACCAATAATAAAACCAGTACTATCAGTGTATGTGTTACCTTGACCATCAGTGGATGCAGAACTATAAGTTGAACTATCAATTCCATTATTAGAAGTTCCTAAACGTATTCGTACTTGACCTGATCCTGGATTAGTAATTGCAACTCCATCAAATAAAATTGTAATTCTTTTATAAGGTGTAGTACCACCTGCTCCACCAGTAGGAATTCCAGTTAACGTGTAGGTTGATCCCCAATTAGAAATTGATTGATCATCTAACAGGTAAACTCTACCACCACCACCACCAGAAGTAATAAATCCAGAGTCATTAGTTAATTGACTTGTTGCTGTTGGAATTGTTGGTTTATTTGTTAGGTCAGTATAAGATCCAGAAAATAATGTAGGTTTATTTGTTAGGTCAGTATAAGATCCAGAAAATATAGTTGGTTTATTTGTTAAGTCAGTATAAGATCCAGAAAATGTTGAGTATGTAGAAGAGTCTATACTACCATCTGCTTTTAAAAATTCTGATGATGATCCTCCTATTTTTTTAAAACTACTTGCTTGCAACTGTCCAGAAGTAGCATTAAATTTAAGAGATGTATTTGTATGTGGAGTTTGATTATTTGTTGCAGCACCACAAAAAACTGGGAAACATTCTGTGTCTCCAGATTCATCTGTTAAATTTAAGTTATTTGTAGTAGATGATGATGACGCAGTAATTACACCATTATTAATTGTAATAGTGCTACCATCAATTTTTACACCACCGAGAACAGTGGTAGTTGCAGTTGGTAAACTATAAGTATTTGCTCCACTAATCACTCCGTTAGCAATAGTAATTGTAGATCCATCTACTTTAACACCACCTAATACAGTGGTAGAAGCTGTTGGTAATGTATATGCGGGTGGTATAGTAGGTTTATTGAGTATCTGTTTCAAACCTGTTGTAGCATTCCAATCTGACTGAACTGCTGATAAATCTGGTGGAGTGTATGTAAATACACCAGTTGTATTGTTATAAGATAATGCAGATGTACCTACTGAAGAAGTGCTTACAGAAAGATCACTGAGTGAAATTCCACTAGTAGTGCTACTGTAAATTTTCCAAGTAGTTCCATCCCATATCCATGTTTTATCACCTACTGAAAAAGTGTCGTTTGGATTCTTAGTATCAGGAAAATTTATTGCCATTATTTGTTATAGTATCCTCTTGGGAATTGTAGATTAAAGGTAGGTCTTCTACCTTGTAAGAATCCAGGAATTGCTGCTTCAATATCAGTAAAATTAAAATTATTTTGAGTATTATCTGTTGATGTCACTGCTCTAGTAGCAGATGTCCATGTTGGTGTAACAAAAGGTGTCGCTGTTGTTTGTTTCCATTCTACTGATGGATTATCAGTTGCAACTGCTCCTTCTGTTTGATTTGTAAGATTATAATTTGCCATCTTTATATCCTCGCACAGAACAACATACCATTTACAGTATTATTAGCAACACCATCTAATCCTGTCTGGTTGGTTGTATTATCAGCAGTAATTACAGTATAAACTTCTGATCCATTTGGATCAATAGTTACTGTATCACCTGGTAAAAATTCTGTTGCACCAGGAGAAATCTCTGCATGTATCATTACAAAATCATCAGGTAGATAATACGGACAAGGTACTAGATGACCACAAACAGGAAGTCCTTTCATAGGTTTATAATATTGTATGCCAACTGGAACTTTCATGTCTGCTTTTACTGTAAATGAATCGTAACCACCATAAGATGAAAAATCAACAACATCATAAGTATTATTTCTATAATACATATAAACTTCTCTTTCAGAATATGAATTATTTGTATCAATATTAGATTTATATCTTGTGTCTGCTACGTATTGTCCTGTTGTATTTCTTAGATAACCATAAGACCCTTCTCTTGCCATTGAGTTAGTCGTTACTGGTTCTGCATTAGGACCAGAATTACTAAAATCACTACCAGGCGTTATGTATCTCATTTCTACCCAATTAGAATGACTAGTTCCAAAACTCTGTTGTTGCCAATAAGTCCAATACTGTGTGTAAGTTCCAAGAAAACATTCATCATAATCCCAAACAGTTGAACCAAAACTTGACCCTTTATGCAATGAGAATGTAAAGTATACTCTATCTACACCATTAATTGTTTGAATAAATGAGATAGTAGAAAAATTAGTATCTTGTGGTGCTTGTGCTTTATGATATCTTATTTTTAATGCGTAGTTTGTCGGTCCTGCACTTGTAGCATATTGATGGTAAAGATAATAAGTGTTATAATCTCTTCTTAAATATGCATCACTAAAATCTAATCCTCTTGTGCCATTGAAACATCCAAAATAACCTTCATAACTACTATCATAAACAAAATGTTTACCTAATCTATTCAGATAAGACCACCCAGAACCACAAGCAATTTTGAGTTGATAATTATTACTGTTTAAAGAAAATCCCCAATAAGTTTTACCAAATTTTTTACTAGAATCATTTTCTAATCTTAAAATTCCATAGTGTCCATCAGGATGTTTCTGGAACATATTTGCACCAGCACCTAAATTTGTAGTTAAAATACTACATTTACCATCAGCAGCACCATTACTAGTTTCATCTGTATTGACTCCAAACTCAATATCATTTGCAGGTGAAAGACCACCTATAGCAGTACCAGGAATTGTAAATACTTCGTTATCAGACCATCCAGTCGCTTTACTGCAAATTAAAATACCACTAACCGTACCATCATTACTACCACCATCATCACGAAATATTCTTAATTTTAATTCACTTCTACTACCACTTGCAGGTACAGTGTATTTCCAATATGTTCTATTGTTATAACTACTTCCATCTAATTGTGCATTTATAATAATAGTTCCTTTCATAGTTGAATGAGTATCACTAGCATACCCATAAGCATGTTGTCCTTCGTTTGCAGTTCCAGAAATTTCAGTTGGATCTAGAACTTCAGTTTCTGTTTGCCAAAAATATTGAGTATCCCAATCATATTGAGAATTATAAGTTCCATCACCAGTTACAGTTCCAACTCCAGAAGTAAGATTATCACTTACATGTAAACTTCTGTCTGCTGCATATGTAAGTCCTGTTGTAGCATCAAACAGTCTAAATTCACCACCAGCAGTATGATCTGATGTGTGCCAATAAGTCTGATCTCCTTTACCAAGTGTTATAGTTGGATTTGTTTGAGCATCAGTTCTGAAATGTTTCGGATTGGACATTGATGTATAAGATACAGTTACAATACCTGTATTATTAATAGCATCGGAAGCTGAATTATGTAATGTAATACTATTATCATCAAGTCTTCTCATGTAATAAACATTACCAGAACTAAGTCCATTAAGTATATCAGTTCCTACACCATTGTATGTTAGTTTAGTTCCTGTGGTAAAGTTATCACCCATATACCCACTAATATCAATCACACTACTACTACCAGAACTAGTTGGTCTTAATTCTTCAGCAATTTGCCATGATGATGTACCACTATTAGTTACATAAAAACGTCTAGTTCTTGTATAATTATTTGTAAGTCCAGCTGGTGCAGGACCACCACAATGAGCGAATTTATCACTTCCTTGAGCCTTTGGAGTTGTTTCATAATGATATTGTATACAACCAGAAAAATTACTAGCTACACTTGTACTATAACCAGGATATAAAACAGCAATCGGAACTCCATCTTCTTGAGCACCACTATTATAACCCATCTCATAGAAAACTTTTTCCAAGGCAGTCATAACATCAGCGTTTGTCCAACCACTGTTGCCATTGTTTACCAATTCAGTTCCGATAGTAACTGCCATTTTTATTCCCCTATTTTTAGTAGCGTTAATGTTACACTAATTACTTGATTTGGAGTTTGAGCTCCATAGTTTGTAATTGCAAGATATATTGTATTTGTTCTAGGATCATCATTATTAAATCCCAGAACACCAGGACTAACCAAATATTCTAAAAGTTCAGTAGAAGTAGAATGTACTACTTCTGCAATACAACCTGAACCTGGTGTTGGATCAGTTCCTTGACCTCTGAAACGATCATAAGATCTTGAATTAGAATCTGTATAAAGTCTAATCCAACAGTATGGACATGTTGCGTTCACAGCAACTTTATATAAAACATATCCTTTAAATCCATTAGTAATATTTAGTGTTTGATATCCTACGGTAGCATTGTTGATAGTTCCAGTTACTGTAGTTATAGATGGTGTCGTGCTACCAGCGTTTGCAGTGATAACCCCGTTGCCATCAATAGTAATAGAAGTTCCATCAACTTTAACACCACCTAATACAGTTGTACTAGCAGTGGGTAGTGTATAATTTCCTTGAACAGCAGAAAGAACTCCTTGTGCATCAATAGTTAAATTATTACCTATCTTAACACCACCAAGAACTGATGGACTAGCGGTAGGTAATGTATATGCAGGTGGTATGGTAGGTTTGTTAAGTATTTCTCCTAAACCAGATGTAGCATTCCAATCAGGTTGAACTGGAGCAGTGCTATTAACAGTTATTCTATTATTTGCAGAATCCCAAGAAATATCAGTTCCGTTACTACCTGTAAATTCAATTGTATCTGTGGTTCCACTCGCAGGAACTAAATTTAATAATGCTTGGTTACTTGTGTTATTACTACCAGTAAGATCATATGTAGTACCTCCACCACCTCCACCACCTGCTTGTGCAGTCGCACTCAATGTTCTGTTAACACTGTCGTAAGTGAATGATATGTTTTGATGTGTACCACCAAGAATCATTGCAGAAGCAGCATCTTTTGCATCATTGTCAGTATAAGTTCCACCTCCACCTGCACCTTGTCTAAAGGTTAAGGTGTTAGCATCTGTTCTTTCTACTGTAATACCATCAGCACCTCTAAATTCAATATCATCTGTACCTGCTACATCTCCAGTACCAGTCAATCTAAACTTAGAAGAAGTTCCTGTTCCTTGTTCTGCTGATATAGAATATCCATAAGTAGGTGCATCTAATATCGGAAATGCATCTACCCATTGTTGACTGTCAGTATCGTGATAACGAACTTTTAATCTACCCTCATTTGACTTGTACCATAAGTCCCCATTTTGAGGTGCAGGATTAGTAGGAGGATTATCAGAAACACTAACCTTAGCTCCACTAGAACTACTACCACCGCCACCACCAGCATTATTAGAAGTATCTACCCACTGATTACTAGTACCATCCTGATACCAAACTTTAAGTTGTCCTTCATCAGATTTAAACCACAAATCTCCACTGCCAGGACTTGTTGGAGCAGAGTCAGAAACAGTTACAGTTGCACCACCGCCACCACCAGAAGTTGTAACGTCAGTATCATTAATCCAATTAGTACCATTGTATTTTAATACTTGTCCATTTGTAGGACTTGTAATAACAACATTATTAAGATCTTGAATGTCTGCTACAGGTGCAACACTCTCCCAAGAACTACCATTGTATTTTAAGATATATCCGTTTTGAACACCAGGTGTAGAAACATCAGTTAGATTTGCTAGTGTCCTATTTGTTAAATCTGTAAAACTACCAGTGGTTGCTACAGTTGCAAGAGATGGTTTGTTTAAAATAAATGATGGTTTTGAACTATCTTGTTCTGCCCAGTCAGACTTAAATTGTGCTAAGTGTTGTGTGGTTGGTTCATTAACCCAATTAGATCCATTCCAACGCAACATCTCATCAGTCTGTAGGTTGGTAAGAACAGGAAGTAAATAACCTTGTGCAGCATGATTACCCCAACCATGTGCAGTATTCCAATTATTAATTAATGTTGATGTAATACCAGATGCAGCTGAA
>Ga0066840_10000115_pt1 | contig 11536 bp, 13 predicted proteins | sample ETNtaG_32_FD_67281 | JGI IMG/M metagenome (GOLD analysis project Ga0066840, IMG submission 67281) | Marine microbial and viral communities from oxygen minimum zone, Eastern Pacific Ocean - ETNP201302PF84A | ecosystem: Environmental > Aquatic > Marine > Oceanic | place: Pacific Ocean: Eastern... | reverse complement strand
TCTCTAATTTCTTTACCTTTTGCTCTGATTTCTCTGATTTGATTTTTCTTCTCTTCAATCTCTTCTGGTTCATAATCTTCTGGAAAGTTGATCCAGTTTGACTGTTCAAGTTCACTGGCTATTGATAGACAGATTCGATTTACATTTTTCCGAATCCTATTACAAATAAGATTCTTTCTATGAATAATATATTTTTGTAAATATTCCTCACCACAACCTTCAGTCCATTTTTCACCATCCCATTTGGGAAGTATTAATCCTTGATGAGGTAATTCCTCATCAAATTTAACATGAATAGACTCATCATACTTATCTTCAGAAATGTGTTGTCTACCTCTTATAAAACCTTTTTCTATTATAAAACAATCTATTAACATAAAATCTCCCTATTAAACCAACCAAGTGAAATCCCAACCACCCCAATCACCATAAGACGAGTAAATATCCCAAGAGTCACTCGAAATCTCAACTTCAACGTTCAATTTCATTGTTTCTGGTGAATGCAAAGTTTGGTTATGTATACTGCGATTGGGTACAACACACTCACATTGACCAACAAAAATTGTTAAACGATTACTTTCATATGATCCGTATGGAACTTCTATAACTGGATTATATGAAAAATCAAGTATTTCGTAAGGGGGGGAATCTTCAAACGTTTCATTAATACCAAAAGTGTTTAATGTTTTGTTTGAGTAATTAATCGAGTGACTTGGACCTTGAATATTATTTTGATTTATGGGATAATAGGGTCCACCTGGTCTTCCACCTGGTGTTAACACAAATTCTGAATCTAAAACACATGCGTTATATCTGTAACTGAATTCAATGCCGTGAATTTTAACCTTTCCCTTAAAACTAACGTTATGACTATACATTTGGTTGGTCCATCCGGATATCAAAAATAAATCTCTTATATAAAAATTGGGGTAGTTAATGGACCAAGGCGCAGCAATAAATATTTCTTTCTTAAAAAAATGTCTAGAAAGAGGAGACCCTGTTGAAACATCCCCTGCTTGACCATTGACACTAGTGACACCACCAGAACTTAAAAGTTGACTATCGTCATCCAATTGATTTATATCTGTAGGTATGGTAGGTTTATTAGATAATGAATTATAGTTTCCATCAAATGTAGATACAGTAACATCACCAGTTTGGCCATTAACAGTAGTGACTCCACCACCAAAAGCATTCAAATGCATGTCTATTCTATACACATCATATCTTTTATTCCTAGCAATACCTTGTCTATCAATTTTTAGAACTAAGTGATTTCCAGAAAAATACAACTTATATATACTAATAGAAAGACCATCTTCATAATCTTCTGAATATTTTAAATAGAAAGGGTTGGTGGATGATGGATTTTCAGCAATCAAATCCGAAATTATCACTTCAGAATATCCACTAGCAGTATAAAAAGTTAATTTATATTTATCATCATGAGTTGTTTTAAAATTTTCAAATGATGGGACAGTGAAAGTGAATAAAGCGTTACCGCCAGTATGATTATAAATTTTTGATGTATTAATGTCATATGAATCATGAAGACTTGTATTCAGAAACAAATTCTGAGGTGGTGCATATAGAGCATTATTTCCACCCCCACCACCAGTATTTTCCAAAGTTGTAACTCTAGTAGTTAAATTTGAAATTTCAGTTGAATGATCATTACCAACAGTTACAGTAACATTCCCACTTGCATCAGGTGAGGCTCCATTTACAGTAAGAACATCATTAGTACTAGCACTCTTAAATAAATCTATTCTATGTATTTTAGCACCAGTCTTGGATAATATTAAATCATCCCCAACAAAGTACAGTTTTGTATCAGAATGTCCTGGAACTGTATATTGACTAGATGATGTTGGATTTGCACTCATTAAAGCAGAAATAGTCACTTGAATTAAATGAGTACAGTGAAATTCTAATCTATTCTTATCGTTATATTCAGTATTAGTTTTAAAATTTCTGAAACCTTTGACAATAAAGTCCATTTCAGCTTGGGATTTTGGACCATATAATAATGTCCCTTCTCCTGTATTGTGAGAATCCAAATCTAAAAATAGATTTACTTGGACTCCATCTGAAGTTACTAATTTTGCCATATCATTTCTCCTATAGATGTATTTATTCGGTCAATCCCTCTGGTTCTGGAAGTGGAATTATATTCAAATCAAGTTCAGATAGTTCTTCAAGACTTTGAGTGGCATCTATATTTGCTCTGATTTCTCTACCTTTTGCTCTGATTTCTTTGATTTGATTTTTCTTTTCTTCAATTTCAGATGGTTCATAATCTTCTGGGAAGTTGATCCAGTTTGACTGTTCAAGTTCACTAGCAATTGATGAGCATAACATCCCAACTTCCGATCTATTAGATTCTATTAAACGAGATTTGACAGATTCAAGATGAGCAGATAATTCTTCTTTTGATGCACCTTCTGTCCACTTTTTGAATTTCTTATTCCATTTAGGTTTTAATTGTGTTGGGTGTTCATATTCATCACACTTTATCATAGTTTTTTTATCAAAATCTTCAGCAATAAATCCTGTTTTTGTTATATAGTTTCCATCTTTATCTATTAGATAAACTTTTATTACCTCTTTACCTTCTGGAGGCCAAACTTTAATATTTATTTTATTTTCCATTATACTACCCTCTTATATTATTGATTTAATATTTGATGACTACAATTCCTTGACCACCACCACCACCGAGGGTTGATGTGTGAGAATACAAACCAACTGCATCACCACCAGCACCTATTGTTATAGTATATTCTGCTTGTGCTGTAGGTACTTCTTTCAAAAAGGTTACAACTTGACCTGCATTACCTCCACCAACGTGTGAGTAAGTCGAATAAGAACCGCTTCCAGACTTAAACATCCAAGCACCTCCACCAGCACCAGCACCTCCACCACCAGCTTGAGCATTGAGATACTGGACCGCACTTGCAGAACCACCAGAACCACCACCACCAACTTTACCATTACCAGCAGAAGGTCCACCCTGTCCCCCTAATGTGGCATTTGAAGGTCCAGCCCCATCACCACCAAGTTGATTAGCTCCAGTGCCGAAACCACCACCTCCACCGCCACCCCATCCTCTGGGGTCTGCTGGAGTCAGTGTATTTGGTCCATATCCACCCGAATACCCATTACCTTGCCCACCAAAAGCATATTGAGTAACATATGATGCACCATTAAAAGAATTAGCAAGTATTGCATCAAACCCAAGGTATCCACCAGACCCAGAGGAATTGGTTGAGTTATATCGGTCTGTACCTTGAGGCATTGTAGTTCCTGTTCTGGTAGTACCACCTTCTGCCGTCACAGAATCACTAGATGAAAATGTAATAGTCGTGTCCGATCCTGAGGATACTGCTGTTATATAACCTCCAGCAGCACCACCCCCAACTAAAGTTATTTCTAGCATGGTAACACCAGCAGGTTTATAAAAAGTCCCTGATGCATAGAAAATTTCAATACTTAATCCTCCACCAGAACTTAAAAGTTCACTATTGTCAGTCAAGTCATCTAAGTCTGTGGGTATGGTAGGTTTATTATCTAATGAATTATAGTTTCCATCAAACAATGAAGGTTTATTAGATAATGAATTATAGTTTCCATCGAATTCATCTACAGTGACAACACCAGTTCTCCCATTAACACTAGTGACCACATCATTAGTCTCTAATGTATTGACTCTGGTTTCTAAATCAGTGATAACTGGATTAGAAGCAGATTGAAGATCAATTTCAGATAAGTCTAAAACACTATAACCAACTGGATATAAATTTGCTTTTGCTCCACCAGTAACCCAAAATCTAAAATATGAATTGATAGGAACACGAAATTCAGAAAATCCAGATTGAGTTCCAGACCCTTCAATATCAATTTGGTGAACTATTTCAGAAGGGAGTAATTCAGCATCAGCAGGTCTGGTGTTAAACGTTTCTCTATTATAAATTTTAAAAGAACCACCTGTCTCAGACGAAACTCTGAATATAATATGTGTTGCCATACTTGGGAGATGATCTAGTTTCATAGGTAAGTTTGCAACTGAATTATTTGTAGTCGGCAAGGTTGTGGTATTTGCGTGATTCTCATTACCTTTTACTTGCAACCATATATTTGTACAGTTTAGTGAATTACCAGCACCAGAAACATAAGTGAAAGTTGTACCAGAAAAAGTTGAATTTTCTCTATCTTCTAATACCCTATTAGATGTACCCAAGTCTACAAAATCACCCCTATTTAAGGTGATTCGATTAGCAGCTGCATCAATAGACACAACTGATAATGGCAAACCAGAACTAACTTCATGTAATACACTACCAACAGAAAGATTTTCAATAACAGATGCATTAGTAGAATAACTGTATACGACATGCCCACCATACCATTTTGAATCTTTAAACAAAAAGTCAGTAGATGCATGATAGTCTTGACTAGTATAGGTTGCACCACCACCAGCAGCAACTTCTATGTTACCAGAGTCGTCTGGTGTAGTAGAATTTACAGATACAACTGGTGCAGTTTGTTCTATATCATGTTCTGGAAATTTTACTCCAGTAGGTGTTATCTGAGTTCCCATATCATTTCTCCTATATATTCCCCATATATTTATAAAACTAGAAAATCATCCAACCTAGAAAGAACATACCAAAAAATCCAAGAAAAAACCCAGTAAAGAATCCCATACTCACCATTTCATAAGCAGTTCTTTCTGTACATAGAATATCAAATTCTTTTTTAGCTAATTGCCAAGGTGTAGGTTTATCATCACCTGTACCTAAATGGTGTACAGACCACCTTTCATCGTATAATGGAACACATAACAACTCACCATGTATACAAGAAACTGCATAATGACTGTTTTCCTTTTCCTGTTCGTCAACTACAACATCTATCAAAAAACCCCTGTATAAAAGATTACTCTCAAAATAAACTTCAACATATGGAGGTAGTTTTTCTGTTTCTAAATCGTCACTTGGATCATTCTTTTTCATAAAATACCTTTCAAGGTTTACCAATACTTATAATGCCAGAAATATACGGTTGCACAATTTCTTTCACTTTATCGTTTTGTGAAGCAAACATCATAACAATCAACATTATGATTATCAGAAACACTCTCAACGTTGAGAATGCCACTTTTATCAACTCCACCATATTCTTCAAATTAGGAGACCTCAAAAGTTCCATCAGAGATAATTTTTTATTTTCCTCTTCTTTTACTTTTTGCTTCTCCCTATTTTCTACAAACATATCCTTTATATCTTTTAAATCTTGTTGCGTCTTTTCTGAGTGACAACTTACAACATCTACCAATGAATTCAGATTACCTTGAATATCGCAAACAACATTCTGTAAACTTTCCAACCCATCTTTTGTCTCTTTTATTGTCTTTGCTTCAAAGAACTCATGTTTTGCTCTGTTTATCTTATTTGCTAGTAAATGATCTTCATCTGGTTTATGTAAAGTTATAAACCCTTCCTCTTTCACCTCATCTAAAGACTCTGCTTTTGATGATATTAGTAAAATTGGATACTTTTCTCTATGTCTCCTTGCGAAAGAAATACCATCTATTCCATTCACAACATCTGCATCTATAACCAAGAAATCAATCTTTGGTTGATTTTCGTCATCTAATCTTTTCTGTGCTTCTGAACAATTTATGAAAGTCTCGACTTCAAAATTCATCTGTCGGAACTTACCAATAAGGTTTATTCTACACTGTTCTTTATCTTCAACCAATAACAGGTTTATAAAGTTCTCTTGATATGGGACTAATACCCCATCTTTATCTAAAGGTGACATTTTCATATCCTTATGAATTTCACCATAATCTATTCTATCATAAATAATATACTATTCCAAGTTATTTAGTCATCTTTTGGAACCATTTGGGTATTTTTCTCTTAGTCCAGACCATAGAAAATCGTTTTTGTTTAGTTTGATAGAACATTCTATAAGATTTTACTGGGTCTTTTGGAAACATACACTCTGGATTTGACTTCATAGCTAGTGGGAATTGCGTCAAACCTTTCTGTGGTATGTTCTTAGGGGGTGTTTTAAGGACTTCTCGAAGGATTCTATCACTTTGATGTACCTTACCATACCTGTATCTGTATTCGTCGCATAATGCAACAAAATGTCTGTAATGCCATTCATAGTTTTCTAGACTTTCCCTAGTCCATACAGTACATGGATGATTGAAGTGTACAGCTTTGTACAAAACATCCTCATACGGATGATCTGGTAGGATATAGTGGTTGACTGTAGTCTTACCCGACTTGGAAGGTTTTCTTACTCTGACACCATCCAACATTCTATGAGTTGTGGAGAGCATTTGAGCACTCTCCACTATCATTTTTACAATATGTTTATCACACTGTTGTACCGCAGCAATAACTGGATCTTTATCTAGAACAAATACATTCATCTTTTCTCCTTATATTATAATTATACTACAGGGAGAAGTCTTTGTCAAATATAATTACCCATCTTCATTAAAGTTTTTCTATATTTTTTCTGATATTTCGTGACTTTGTTTTTTCGGTCTTTCCTCAAAATACTTCTTTTAATCTTTGGAACACCATACAAATTCTTGAATATCTCTATGTGCATATTCTTTCTTTTGATTTTTCTTTTGATTGCTTTTTCGTCACGTTCACTGATAACAATATCTTCTTGTCGTAAATCAAAATATGAATTCACTGTTTTTATTTTGGAGGTTTTTATCTTTCCATTTCTAAAATAAGTGATTTGATACTCTGTCCCAACTTTTTCTTGATGTAATAATGCTCTTAAAGTTGATGTAGCATATGTTCTTTCTCCATTTAAACTTACAATGTAATCTCCTGCTTTGAGCACTTTCGCAGCTGGAGAACCTTTTAGAACTTTATTAACAATAACACCCATATGTGATTGATAGTTTATTCTCTTATCATCTTTGGTGCTTGAAGACCTTGCAGCAATCCCTATCATGGGTGCTTGTATGCTTCGTCTATTAACAAAATTATCCCAAACCTGCATCAATAATGCACTTGGGACTGCTAAACCATATTTTTCTTTGATGGATATTACTACTAATCCTACAACACTTCCAGAAGAATCAAACAACCCTCCACCAGAATTACCACCTAAAACGATAGCATCTGTTTGGATCATGTTCTCATAAAGTGTTGGAGCGGGCATCATAACCCTTTTACCTAAACTTGAAATAATACCAGAAGTCATTATCCTTTGCATACCCATGGGATTACCAAGAACAAAGACATCCTCACCCATACCTAAATCACTGGAATGTCTAAATGGTACAGAATAGTCATCGGGTAATGGTAACTTAACATATTCGTTTGGTATTATCTGTACTATTGCAACATCTCTGTTATAATACATCAATACAGGTTTTGCTTTGACAGTTCTCCCATCAAACAAACCAACTGCTAATGTTCTATTGTCTTTGTCTCTTTCCTGCCAACCAGCAAGAACATGAGCACAAGTCATAACATAGCCATTTTTAGGATCGACTATAAACCCAGAACCAACATTCTTGAAAAAATGTCTACTATCAGAACCCATCATCCTCTTGATAACAACGGTTCCGTTTTTTATTCTTTCAAAAACTTCGTTATCTGCAACAACATTACAGACACACAGCAAAAAAAGTAGTATTTTAAACATATCCCCCACTTATAAAATTACCTACTTTTTATCTTCATTGTCTTCTTTTTTAGACTTCCTTTTTGTTGGAGGTTTTTTTGCTACAATAGTTCCATCGGGTTTTACTTCAATAATTCCTTGCTTTTTTAATTCTTCCATACAATTTATGAAACCAATATTAGTTCCAATCTTAATCCCAACATCTTTTCCATCCTCATACCCATTTTGATGTGATGATGATTCAACAAAGAACCAAACACCAACCAGAAATACTACAAGAAAGATGACATACAAAGATAAAACAGAATACTCAATAAACATAATCTAAAACTCACTTACTCTTCTTCTTCGAAGATTTTTTACTTTTACTTTTTTTACTTTTTTCTTTAGCTTTCGGAATCTCTTCTTTATACAATTCTTGAAGATTTTTATAAACTTTGGGTTCCTCTTCTTCAGATGCAACTTCAACAACAGGTTCTGGTTCAGATGCAACTTCAACAACAGGAAGTAATTCTGGAAATGCTTCTGACACTTCTTCATATGTTAGTGAAGATTTCAATTTTCTATCCACACAAATTTGTAATAGCAATTCAGCTTCACTACTATGGATTGATTCTAGAATCTGAGTGAATAGTGATTCTCTTTTAGAATTACTTAAATGATCATACCCAGTATCTTTTAAAAATATTTTCAATTTTCTAGATTGTTGATATAAAGTGTTTGAAGATAAACCAACTGGACTTTCTTCTATTTTTAATTGTGCTGGTCTCTCAGTTGGTAAAATAATCTTCACATGGGGGTTAAATGATACATTTAAAATTTCTCTTAAACTTCTAGAATCATTCTGTCTAAGTATTTCGATTCTTTCATTAGATTCTTTTTTTTCTAAACTATCCAAAATTTCTGGTATACTCAATCTTTTCATTTTCTATTCTCCACCATATTTTAACGGTTGAAAGTCATCAATCCGTTTTATTAATTCTTTGTAATTGTTTTTGATAAGATAAGAAAAACACTTTTGCATATTTCCTTTTCTATCTCTATTTATATGTTCCAATATTTCACTCACTACATAATCAGGAATTTTATCCAAATCTATTAGTACAGTATTTCTAGAAATAGCAGAACTATATTTATTTGTAATGTTTAATTTTATCTCATTCTTAACATCTTCAACTCTCTTTTTAGTTGCTCTATTTTGTTTCTTTTCCTCATTAACTAAAGCATCATCATCAGAAAAAATATTTGGAATCCCATCAGAAGTATCACCTGTTATGATATGAACCAATAGATTATCATGAATAACTTCTAAATCAGTAACCTCATTGATAAAGTTTTTATTCCTTGGACAATACTGTTTCACATTACCATGCTTTTTCAATTGCATGAAATCTTTGTCAGACGATATAATCAATATAGGTTCTTTTGATGTTTCTCTAAAATTCTTTACAGATACTGCGATAATATCATCTGCTTCAGATTTATCAACCCTCAATACCTTATATGGAAAGTTGTTATCAATCAGTTCTATAGTCTCATTGAAGTTCTGGAATACAGAATCCCAATCTATATCATCTGCTGCCCTTTTCTTTTTTCTATTCATTTTGTAGTGAGGGAAATACTCTCTTCTCCAAGACGGTGAATCACAACATATAGTCATCTCACCATAATCACCTCTGAATTTGAGATTGTATTGTCTTAAAGAATTCAGAACCCAATGTCTAAAAAATATCGGATCATATTCATTCCTAGCAATCATTACCATTAGGTTGGAAACCATTATCTGGCTAAAGTCAACTAATATCATTATAAATACTCCTTGTATGGATCACATAAAATCTGTTATAGGTACTGTTTTTAATTGTATATCTGCTTGCTTTTTAGGCTTTCTAGGTTTTGTTTTCTCTTTTGCAACTCTTTTTCTTTTAGTTGCTTTTTTCTTAGTTCTCTTATTCTTGACTTGGCCGAATATATCAACGATTTCTTTTATTAATTTAACAAATCGTCTTAATTCAGATCTTTTCATATATGAATATGATTCAACTAGTTCTATATCCTCTCGGTCAACGACAGATTGCAATTCTGTCAATAAAGATTGATAGTGTTGAGAAATCATTTTACCATAGATGGGTTTAATAGTCTTTGAATACTTTTTGACATTGAAGTCCGTTTTATAACCATTGATGATAAATTCATCAATTTCTTGATCAATTTCAGAAACTATTTTACTGAAAAATCTACGAACTCTAGCCATGGGTGAGACTTTTTTAACCTCTTTTTTATCTATTTTCTTTGTTTCTAATTCTTTTACAAATTTTTTAGGGTTATTTTTTAGATCTTCTATCTTATTCAGAAAAACACTTTTCGGATCAACTAAGACAAGTCCACTCAGAATCATATCACATATCCAAGCAACAGACGAACGTATTTTGTTTTCATCATATGTCTTGATTTGATTCACATACTTCTCATCTTCAACTTCTGTGAAATACTCTATCAATATACTCTTAACAACAGATTTATCATATTTGTAAGAATACCAGTTTATAGCTTTGTATATTCTAGTATCTTCAATATGAACTTCTTCATCAGTCCATACTGGTTTTGTACCAAAGACATACGTGCCTTCAGCATCTACCATTCTTTGCTGCATGGTAAACTCCTTTTTCTTTATATTATAAACTATTGAGAGTGAGATGTCAAGCTTCCATATTTACATATAAAATAGGAATCTGCTATATCATTTATAGGACTTGTTATTGATTTTGATTTGAATATTAGTTTCAAGTCCACATTCATAGATTCGTAGACATGTTGTTTGTCGGCATTTCCTTTACCAACTACTTCCTTTTTCCATGTCGAAGGCGGGATAACTTCGAAAGTAATTCCTGCTTTGTAGATTTTTTGTTTGAGGACACCTGTATTTTCTGCGATGTGGAAGACTCTACCCCTAGAACCCATGGAATACCCTTCCAAATATACGTGATTGACTTTTTGGTTTTTGAGAATAGTGATTGCCCAGTCCGATATATGATCGAACCTTTTAACATTTTCAGAATCCTTTGAATAATATTCGCCATGTATATTCCCCTCGTCTATGATTTTGGTTTTCTTATCTATTAGATAGTAGAAATGACAATTTTGAAAAGTGAAGTCCAACTCAGTATCAAAAATACAGAGTGATGGACAACTCATACTGTAGTCTATTCCAGATATTATCATGTAAAAGAGTTTGTTAAATTCCTTAATGCTCTAAACATATCGTGCATAAATAGTTTATTGGAATCTATTAGAAACCTGTTCCAGATGATATGACCCCATGTCATAACAACTATCCATATTACCAAAATCTTTTCACGTTTCGTCATTCTATATCCTTACTGGCAAGAATTTCGTTACCTTTATAGAGAATCCATTTTATTTCTTTTGTGTCGAAATTTTCATAGTAGTCTCTTAATTCAACGATTTTTTTGATAGTTTCATCAAAAGTATCTTGCTTATAGATATTTATATTCTGATTATTGTCGATTATTACTAACATGAACTCTTTCATTACAATCTCCTTTTTACTCTATATTACTATTATAAAGTATTTGAGGAGAAAAGTCAAGGAGTTTTTATCTAAAACGGTGTAGCTTGGTCAAAAATATAGTCATCAAACAAATTCTTTGCTAGTTGAGCTCTGTACCCACCCTTTAGTTTATAAATTTTGTCATCTGGTCTATCCAACCAATCAACTATTCCACCGTCATAACCGCCCAAATTTTTATTGTATATTTGATAGATGTCAAATAAAGTTTTCATTAAACTGTTGCGTAATTTGATATATGAATCTTTAGTTTCTGGGTCATCAAGTAATACG
>Ga0066840_10000112_pt1 | contig 11673 bp, 15 predicted proteins | sample ETNtaG_32_FD_67281 | JGI IMG/M metagenome (GOLD analysis project Ga0066840, IMG submission 67281) | Marine microbial and viral communities from oxygen minimum zone, Eastern Pacific Ocean - ETNP201302PF84A | ecosystem: Environmental > Aquatic > Marine > Oceanic | place: Pacific Ocean: Eastern... | reverse complement strand
CACACTTACGATGTTATCGGATCTTATGTCCCAACTAAAGAAATGGGAGGAGGCAGTGGCCTCAAGTATGCCTCGTCTACAATCATATATCTCAGCAAAAAAAAGGAAAAGGATTCGCAAGAAGTTGTTGGAAACATTATCAAAGCTAAGACAGCTAAAAGCAGATTATCAAAAGAAAACAAAGCAGTAAGTATTCGTCTTTATTATGATGAGAGAGGTCTTGACAAATACTATGGACTTCTAGAACTAGGAGAACTTGGTGGTATGTGGAAGAATGTTGCAGGTAGATATGAGATCAATGGTAAAAAAATATATGCTAAACAAATTCTTGCAAACCCAGAAGAATATTTTACAGATGATGTAATGGAAAAACTTGACGGTATCGCCAAGCAAGAATTTAGTTATGGTTCTTAATGAAAGATCGTATAGAATTAACCATCTTAAGGACATTCATCCATGATGAAGAATACTTAAGAAAAGTTCTTCCTTTTATTGATCGAGAATATTTTGAAGAGCGTATTGAAAAGATTATATTTGAGGAGATATCAGATTTTGCTCAAGTATATGATAAATGTTTATCAACTGAGATTCTTTCTATTGAGATACAAAAGAGAGATGATATTTCTGAGGAAGAATATAAGAGTGCTTCACAACTATTAGAAACTCTTAGTGAACCTTCTAGTCATGATCAGTGGTTGTTAGATACAACAGAGGTTTGGTGTCGTGATCGTGCTATATATTTGGCACTCATGGAATCGATTTCTATTGCCGATGGAAAAGATGACAAAAAAGGAAGGGATGCTATTCCTAGCATTCTCTCTGACGCTCTGGCTGTTTCTTTCGATAATCATATAGGTCATGATTACCTAGAAGACTATGAAGCAAGATACGAATCATATCATAAAAAAGATGAAAAGATTCCTTTTGACTTAGAATTCTTTAATCGTATCACAAAGGGTGGTCTCCCTAACAAAACTCTTAATGTTGCTCTCGCAGGTACTGGTGTGGGTAAGTCTTTGTTTATGTGTCATTTTGCTAGTAGTTGTTTATTACAAGGTAAGAATGTTCTTTACATAACCTTAGAGATGGCAGAAGAAAAGATTGCAGAAAGAATAGATGCTAACCTATTAGATGTTAATATAAAAGATATTACTGATCTTCCTCGTGTATTGTTTGAAAATAAAGTAACTAAGTTAGCAGGAAGAACACAAGGACAACTTATTATCAAAGAATATCCTACAGCATCTGCACATTCTGGTCACTTTAAAGCGTTACTTAATGAACTAGCGTTGAAGAAATCATTTAGACCTGATATAATATTTGTAGATTACCTAAACATATGTGCTTCATCCAGATACAGAGGAACAATAGGTGTTAATTCGTATTCATATATTAAAGCAATTGCTGAAGAACTTAGAGGTTTGGCAGTCGAAACAAATGTACCGATTGTCAGTGCTACTCAAACTACTCGTGCTGGTTTTGGCTCTAGCGATGTTGACATTACCGACACATCTGAGTCTTTCGGACTCCCTGCTACTGCTGATCTTATGTTCGCTCTCATTTCTACTGAGGAATTGGAACTAGTTAATCAGATAATGGTTAAGCAATTGAAGAATAGATACAATGATCCTACTCTTAACAAGAGATTCCTTGTAGGAATTGATCGTGCTAAGATGAGATTGTTTGATTGTGAGCAAGATAATAATGGTGAATTAGTAGATGCTAATCAAGAAGTTCTAGAAAAACTTAAAGAGGATAGCACCTCTGATAAATTTGCTAAACTAAAATTCCAATGATTAAATCTGCAGATAAAATTTGGGAAGAGGTTGGTGAGATAAACAATCTTGAGTTTGAATATCATTACCTAGGAGAAGATCAAGATATACCTGTGTTAATTGCTAAGGATGTCTTTAAATATCCTGATAAAGTAGTTGAGTTTGCTAACACACTTCCTTTTTGGGAAACTAGAAACATGATTGGAGATGAGATAATCCGACCAGGATTGACTTATGAGGTATCTCCATTACTTTCTTATCAATTTACTCATAGATTATCCAGACGAGTTGGTAAAATATTTGGTGTTCCTAAACCTAAAATTTTTGATGTGTATGCATCTGCAACTGGTGGTAAAATGACACTCTGCCAAAGTGGAGGTCTTTGTTGCTATCCTCATACCGATGCTAACCCTGCTGATTCAGCACAAGATACTCAAAATGTTGCGTTGAATATAAATTTAACAAATTATGGTGCAGTTAAGACTGGATTTTGGTCTTTTATGAACAAGAAAAGTTTGTTAGATTTTAATATGGATGAGTTAAATGCCTTTAATAATTTTCAACATAGGCATACAGACATTGCTTCTTCATCATGGTTTCAAATGAGAGACTATGAAGACTTTAAATACGAAGATGCAGTAACCATGCCTTATAATAGTCTTGCAGCATACTCCGTTTATAATTTACACAACCCATACATAGAACCTGATTGGTTTAATATTTCTGATAGGTTGACTTTGACAGTTTTTTATGGTATACTACCAGAGGATCTGGATTTTCCTGACGGAGATCTTGAATTTGTCAAAGCGTCTTGGGATTTCTTTAGACTAACGACGCTACATAATTATAATCCCGAACATACAAGACCCTTATAGTCATGCCAACACATTCTAGTGCTATTTCTGACAACGATTTTACACAAGGTCAGAAACCAGTAGCAACCCCTCCAAGAAAACCAAGACCAAAAGAATTTTGGGAAGCGGAACCAGAAGATGCAGAGGTACAAGGATGGAAAGATGATCCTAACGACCCTACTGGTCCACAGATAGGAAGCATTGCTAATCCTACAAGTCCTGCACCTAAAGCAACTCCACCAAAACCATTTGCAGAAACAAAAGCAAAGGTAACTATCACTCCTGACGCAGTGACAGCAACAAAAACTAATGCTAAGTGGACAGAATATACTAACTTTGTAGACGCTGTTACTAGTGATGAGTCTAAAATTGCATCACAATTTATTGCTCGCACTGCACAATTACAAGCAGAAGGATGCAAAATTGAGCGTTTATTAACTGCTGGTATTGGTATTAGTGCTGAAGGTGGTGAATTTTTAGAGATTGTTAAGAAGATTGCATTCCAAGGTAAACCTTATGATGCAGCAAGTATTAATCATCTAAAGGTAGAACTTGGTGATGTATTATGGTATGTTGCTCAAGCATGTATGGCATTAGATGTATCTCTTGATGAAATTATCGGACAAAACATTGATAAATTGTCTGCTAGGTATCCTGATGGACACTTTGATTCATACTTCTCAGAGAACAGACGGATAGACGACCTCTAAATACTTAGAAAGTATTAGGAAAATGCCCACTTACTTACAAGGTGGCGAACAAACTACCGTCAACTCAACAATAACAGAATTATTTCCTGCAATCGCCTTCAATAGTAAGAAAAAAATTACTACTGCTGAGGAGATGCAGGATTTTATTACTGAAGCAAAGTTGACTTCTCAGAATGCTAAGAAATCTTTTGTGAATGATAGTAATATTAAATCTGCTGAAAAGTATATAACATTGATGGATAGTATTCGACCAACAATGAGAACTACTAAGTTAGAAAATGCTGTTGGAATAAAAAAATGGTTAGATGAATATAGTCATCAAAGATTAATTGAAAAAGTTGTCTGGGGATACAGAGAAAAACCACAAGGAGTTCCCGATAATCATGCAGGAGATATATTTGTATATTTTAAAGACAAAACAACCCTTCCAAAAATTTTAGGAGTCAGTTTAAAAGCAGGAACTGCACAATCTAAAGAACCAAAGATGAATTCTTATGTTGGTTCTAGTCTTAGGAAACCATGTTTTACAGATTACTTTCCAAAAGCATTACCAGAATTAAAAGACGAGTTGTGGGAAAAAGTATACTCTAAAGTTCCTAATCTTCCTAAGGAAGTTACTAAAGCAAACTATCTAACCTTAACAACTAACAGACAAACTCCTCATCCTATATTAAAAGAGAAAGTTTTGTTGATGTTTAAGTATGAAAAGAAAAAATTTGAGGACTTATATAAAGAAATGAATCTAGTTTGTAGAAATAAATTCATCTCAATGATCAATGATAATGGTAAAGGTTTAAACTTAACTAAACGATGGATAATGGAAGAGTTTAATTTGCCAAAAGATAATGCAGAGGTACCTCTAGTATTAGTCAAAGCAGTTGGTATAAAAGCAGAAGCTCAACTAGCATCTGTAAAAGATTTTCTTCCTGCAGTTAGTAAAGTTAAAGCATACTTGAGTGCAAATTCTGTTCAAGAGTGGTTTATTGATTTAAAGGGAGATAATAATCATAAATTAACACTACTAATGACGATAAGAAGTGACTCAGAATATAGAGAACAAAAACAAAAAGGTAAACTTGGTGCGTATACTATGCTAAAATTATTATATCGTGGTGCTAAGTGAAATTATATGTCTTATCATGATATTTTTCCGACTAGAATTTACAAATACAATCTAGATGTTACAGACTTGAAAGCATACATGCTTGATAGATATAATTCATACAAGGATCATTCTGTTAATGAAACTCCTAGTGGATGGAATTGTAATGTAAGAACTGAATATGATAGTGCCTTCCCTAAACATTTGAAAGAGTATTATAATACTGTTTTACGACAATTTAAGGAGGATATTGGTTTAAAACATAGACCATTTATAGATGAGATCTGGATGAATGCCTATGAAGAATCTCATTTCCAAGAACCTCACTCTCATTTACCAGGATTTTTTTCTGCAGTGCATTATATTTGTTATGATTCTAAGGTTCATAGTCCTACAGTATTTCTAAATCCTCAGATGGATGTATATTCTTTTATGTTTGATGATAGTTATATGGATGTTCAAAAGAATCATCATCTAAAAGAAAGTGATCAATTTGATGTTGTAGAGGGAGACTTAATAATTTTTCCATCACATTTAAAACATTTTGTTAATAAAAATAATACCAAAAATCTTCGTATGACTATATCATTCAATATAAATAAAATTGCAGAGGATACTAGAAGGGTGTTTGCTCAATAGCATGAAGAATTTTGCTCAATTTTTAACTGAAGCTCAGACTAACGCAGCAAAGCAAGCATCAAAGCTTGGTTTGACTGGGGATGGTCATGGTGCTTGGTTAGATCCTAACGGTAGAATCGTAGGTCGTACTATAGATGGTGAATTAGTTTTTAATAGTGGTCGCAAACCAGCACAAGAAACTGATCCTACTAGACCAGGTATGGCTGCTCGTGGTGTTGTTCCTGATCAAGGTCCACCTGCTGTGCCACAAGCACAACCAGAAGAAGAACCAGCAGAACAAGAACCAGTAGAAAAAACTCGTGGTACATTAACCATTGGTTTTGGAAGATTTAATCCACCTACTGCAGGTCATGAAAAACTTCTTAGTAAGATTGCAGACACAGCAGAAGAAGGAGAGTACACAATATATCCATCACACTCAGTAGATCCGCAAAAGAATCCACTCGACACCGAGGAAAAGGTTCTTTTCATGAAAAAATTATTCCCAGATCATACCAATAATATTGTATATGATCCTTCAGTTCGTACTATATTCGATGCGTTATCACAAGCCGACACACAAGGGTACTCCAGCATTAATATCGTTGTTGGTGCTGACAGACAGAAAGAGTTTGAGGGGATCGCAAACAAATACAATGGGCAACTCTATAATTTTGACGCGATTAATGTTATTTCCGCAGGGGAAAGGGATCCCGATTCTGAAGGTATCGAGGGCATGTCTGCTTCCAAACTACGAGCGTTAGCAGCAGACGGAGATTTTGAAGGATTTAAGAAAGGTTTACCTAAAGCTGCTAAAGGTATCGTAGCAAGAGAATTATTTAATACTGTACAAAAATCTATGGGTACTGCTGCCAAGACTGAGGGTGTAGAAATGTGGCAGATTGCTCCTAAACTTGCAGGAAATACGCTAAGAGAAATATATCTTGATAGAAAATTATTTGACATAGGAAGTCTAGTAGAAAATTTAAACCATGGCTTAATTGGTAGAATAGTTCGTAGAGGTGCAAACTATGTCATAGCAGTGACTAACGAAGGAATGATGTTTAAATCTTGGATAAAAGATTTGAGTGAATATGTAACTAAAAGACCTGTCTCTGGTGTTCCTGCATCTAAGAGAGGAGTGGGTACAGACTCATATCGTGCCTATGTACAACAACTAACTCCACTAGAGAAGGTTAAGTCGTTTATAAATAACTCTAAGAAGACAGCGTAAACTACTTTGAGAAAGCTTCGATGAGTAACATTGATGAAACCGCTAAGACACTAATACTGAATAGTATTCAGAATGTCTTTACAGAATCCGCAATCGAGGAACCGATTGTAGAGGAAACTCCTGCTGAAAAATTACGCAGAGAGGTTGCTGAAAAGATTGCTCATGATTTGCAAGAGAGAAAAGAAGCAACTAAGATGTATAAGTCTGGTGACGCTACAACTTCTGATGAAAAAGAATCAACAATTAAAGAGAAGAATATAAAGAATACTATTACAATCAATCCAACTATTGAAGAAGAGATTGCACAGTTGTCAGAAAAGCAAATGGTTGTTACTAATGCTGACAAGAAAGGTAATACACCAGCATACCAGAATTATAAGAAAGGTATGAAAAGTAAACTGACAGGTAAAGATTTATATGTAGCAGCAGATCATTTAAAAGATGAATTTGAGCATCATCAGAAAGATAAAGATGGTAATACAATACCACATGAAGATGAAATAGCACAGGAAAACTACGGTGCAATGAGAAATCCTGAGAAGTATAAACCAGATGATGAATCTGATAAACCATATAGTCAGAGATCAAAGGCAAACAGGATGAAAGATCCTAAGAGAGGAATCAACTCTCCAGCATTCAAAGAATTCATGCGAAAACAAGGCATGGAATCGTATAATCCTAAAGCAGCACTAACAGAGAGTACATGGTTAATGTACGAAAAAAAAAAAATTAGCTGAAGCAAAAGTAGATAAGGGTAGATCTGATTACGGTAAGGCATCTATAAGAAATTATAGAAGAATGGGTCCTGGTCATGGTGATCCTGGTATGTTTGATCCCAGTGGTAAGAGAGGAAAAACTATTGAGAAGCGTAGAGAAGAACACAAAGCAAGGAGAGGTGTAAAAGGAGCAAAGGTTCCAGCATATAAGAGAGAAGAATATATTCCAGAAGAAGGATATGATCATATCAAAGATCGTATCGCAATGGCAGGTGGTGATCCTAGTTCACCTAAAAAATCTGATGCAACCAAGTATCCACCTCAAAGATCAAAATCAAAAGGTAAAACTGTTTATCAAAAAGAAGCAGAAAAAAAATACGGTAAGGGTGTAACTGCACTAGATATTGTAAAGAAAAACATTACCGCCAAGCACGGTAAAGGTGCAATCATGGATACAAAGAAAAAATGAAAAAATTATCCAACTGGCGTGAAGAACACAGAGATGAGTATGGAGATCTCATAGGTGGTCCTAAAATCTCAAAGAAACAACTCAAGAAAAATCTTTCAAGTAATGAGAAAGATGAAAAAATTACAAGAAGTGAATCACTTAAGTTCAAAGTAACTGGCACTAAAAAGGAATTAAGCAGAGCATCTATAAATTCTATGGATGCCGAAACTAGAAAGGATTATCTCAAGAAACAATCTGAAATGGTTAGAGATAAATTACTTGCACAAGATAAAAAGAAACTTGACAAAGGAAATGATCCTAGGTTAAGTGAAGAAAAGAAATGTGGTAAAGGACAATACTTCTGTAATGATAGTCAGAAGTGTAAACCAATACCAGAGGGTTATCATGTAATGCCAGATGGTATGTTGATGAAAGGTAAGAAACATAGTGTTAATGAAGTAGCACCACCTACTGCAAAGCATGAGAGAATGGTGAAGCACATTAAAAAATCTTATAAAAAAGATGGTAAGTTAAGTGATGATGAAAAATCAATTGCTTATGCTACTGCATGGAAGAACTACAATAAAGAAGAAGTAGTTAATGAGATTGCAATGAAAAAGGATAAGAAGATTCCTCTTGGAAGAAAAAGTAATCCTTATGGAAAACGAGCAATCGCAAAAATGATTATAAAATCACTTGCTGAACCAGCAAGATCAAAGGCAGGTGTAACAAAAGAAGACTACATTGATGAATTAAGTAAGTCTACATTAGCAAGTTACATTGAAAAAGGTGCTAGAGATATTGCAGGTAAAGCAAATGATGCTAGTATCAAAGGTATGTCAGGAAAGAGAAAGGAAGCAGATAAAGGATACGAGAAGACAGCAAGGAGAGTTAGGGGTGTCAGTAAAGCAGGATACAAACTAGCTCTAAAAGAGATGACAAGTTATAAAGACTTCATAAAATCAGCACAAGAAGCGAGGGACAGAGTGAAAAAGAAACAAGACGACAAGAAAAAGAAAGATGCTCAGTACTCAGATATGAAGAAGCGTGGCATCAAATTCTATGATAAAAAAGGATCAGGTAGAATGGTTGGCGGTAAGAAAAAATATGACTGATATATAGTAATAGCATATTACATTAATCATGACTAAATTTTTACTACCTATTGCTATCAATATCATAGACAAAGCAGTAGACAAGATCCCAGAAGATCTAGAAGGCAAAATCAAGGAGTTTGTTATTGGACTTCTCAAGAAAGCTGCTGCTAAATCAGGCAACAAAGTAGATGATCAACTAGTAGAAGCACTAGAGAAAGCACTACTAGGTTCTTGAGTTTATAAATAATTGTAAGCAAATTGTAGTTCGGGTGTAAAAACATGGCTCTGTGGGGCAACAATGATAACATTGCTACTTTCGGTACAGTAGCAGTTGACGGTACAACCGTCACAGGTACTGGTACTACCTTTACATCCGATGTGACTGTCGGACAGGTAATCCGAGTAGGAGCAAGAGGCGGAGTCGGTACTTATTACGGCGATGCAGTAATCACAGGTATAACCAGTGACAGAATATTGACAATTGATACAACCGCAGGGTTGAGTACAACATCAGTTGCAACAACAAGTTACTATATCAGTGAACTTCCTAAGAGTTCAGTGCTAGATAGTGTATATCAAGAGGATCGTTCAGAATATGATTCACTTGTTTATGGTATATCAACTGAGACATCAGGTTCCTATCATGTAGGACATCAGGGATGGGTTGGTGTACAAACATATATTGATATGCATGGTTCACTAAGAGTAAAATCAGAAACTCTAGTTGCTATGTCTGGTATTTCTACAGGTGCTAACGGTATTGCATATCCTACTGACGAATAAATAAATTATTTCATTTTATTATGAGATTTGATGAACTGAATGATAGTAACTATCTCCTCTTCGCTATAAAAAATTATGAAAATCCTCAGGCAGTAACTGAGGATGATTTTTATGATGATTTAAAACGAATCAAATACATTAAGAGACTACTGAAACGATACAAGAATAGTGGAGAGCTAAGAACTCATCTGATTCTTAATCATTTCATAGTCCTTTTTAATGTCTTTGGAGATGCAGGAGTGCCTTTATTATTTTTTAAGTTGGATAAGGAACTATGGTCTTGTACCAAGAGTTTCCTCTCTTATCTCGGTAGGATACCCGAATATCCCTCCACTGAACTAAATAATATTGTTGATGATAATTATTGTCTAGAACAATTACGAGATATCTAATGGATCGTCGCCTTGCTAGGATCATTAAACTTATAAAAGAAGAGATGGTCGGCAATGCAGTCGGGCAGAGTGGTGGATTTGGATCTAAAGCAGATGCAAAAGGACCAGTTGCTGGTTATGATAAAGGTCTCGGTAAAAAGAAAAAAGACAAAAAACCTTTGAAACGATATTTGTACGGTGGTGCAGGGTCTAGAAAACGATGGATGTAAATTCCGCTATACTGGAAAGATTAGAAAAAGTAGTCTCAACCTTACAGGAAAATTCTGTAAAGATGGGGCAACTTCTTGCTGTACATAATGAGAAACTGGATAAGCAAGATAGAATTGATGCTGTTTTATTTGAGAAAGTGGATAGTGTTCACAGAGAAGTAACTCGGAAAACAGATGAAATCAAGAAAGGATGCGAAAGAGACATCAGAAAAGTCGATGACCGTCTTAGAACGATGGAAAAGAAAATGTGGACTATCGCTGGTTCTATTGCTGTTATATCTTTCTTGGTTAGTCCAGTCGGACAAAGAATAATTAAGCCAGTCTTGACTAATGGACAAGAAGTAAGTATAATATCAGAAGAAACTGTACGCATTGATGGATCTGATAGACTCGAAATATATTAGTCTTCTATCAGCTCGTCTTGACAAGTTTAAAAAAGTAAAGAATGATCTTTACAACTTCCGTTGCCCTATATGTGGAGACTCTCAGAAGCATAAGAATAAAGCAAGAGGATATTTCTATTCAATAAAGAATAATACGAATTACAAGTGCCATAACTGTGGTGCTTCACTTTCTTTTGCTAATTTTCTTAAGCAATTAGATCCAACCCTCCATAAAAAATTTGTTATGGAGAAGTTTAAAGGTGGGTTTGCAGGTAGAAAAGGTGCCTCTGCTATTGCTGCACCAAAAGAAGTGTTAGAATTTGAATCGCCAACATTCAATACACCGATAAATCTACCTTTCTGCAAGGACAATGTTCATGGCCGCACATACCTTGAAAGTAGAAAAATTGATTCTAATAAATTCTATTACGCGGATAAATTTTGTGAGTTTACGAACTCATTGAAACAGACATTTGGATCAAATGTAAGAGAGGAACCTCGCATAGTCATACCACTTTTTTATAAGAAAAAACTGGTAGGATTTCAGGGCAGAAGTTTAGGTCCTAGTTCTGTAAAATATATTACTATAATGCTTTATGATGATGCACCAAAAATTTATGGATTGGATCAAATCAAAGAACAAAACCCAGTCTATATTACAGAAGGACCCTTCGATAGTTCATTCGTTACAAATAGCATTGCTATGTGCGGTGCAGACGGTGATGTTAGGCAGTGGGGTGTTAGCGATCCTATTTGGGTCTATGATAACGAGCCACGCAATCGTGAGATTTGTACAAGAATCGAGGACACCATTGATAGAGGAGAGAAGGTAGTGATATGGCCTTCTAATCTTGAGGAAAAGGACATAAATGATATGGTTCTTGCTGGACATAATATCATGCCTCTGCTAGAATCAAATACATATCAAAACTTAGAAGCAAAAGTCAAATTTAACACTTGGAAAAAGGTATGAGTAACGGAACTAAGGTCAAGAAGAGGTCTGGAAGCATCGAACCTCTTGATCTTAATAAAATGCATGTCATGGTCGAAGAGGCATGCAAGGATCTTGCAGGTGTCTCTGCTAGTCAAATAGAAATTCAATCAGGATTACAATTTTATGATGGCATCACAACTGCGGAGATACAAGAGATTCTTATCAAATCTTCTAGTGATCTTATATCTCTTGATCATCCTAACTACCAGTTCGTTGCTGCTAGACTCTTACTCTTTAGTTTAAGAAAAAGTCTTTATGGTAGGATTAAAGAGCATCCTTCTCTAGGAGATCACATTACTGAATGTATAAAGAAGGGTATCTATGATCCTTGTATCACCACAAACTATAGTGATGATGA
>Ga0066840_10000103_pt1 | contig 12024 bp, 5 predicted proteins | sample ETNtaG_32_FD_67281 | JGI IMG/M metagenome (GOLD analysis project Ga0066840, IMG submission 67281) | Marine microbial and viral communities from oxygen minimum zone, Eastern Pacific Ocean - ETNP201302PF84A | ecosystem: Environmental > Aquatic > Marine > Oceanic | place: Pacific Ocean: Eastern... | reverse complement strand
CAAAGAGATATACCCGCAAGTTCACGAAGGTAAAATTACTGGATCTTTGGGTGACTACAAATTTAATGATGCATATATAAGAGAGCTTTCATTTAGCGCAAGGCCCTACGAGGTGATAGAGGCTAGGGTCTCAATAGATATATTTGGCACCCTTGATTACCAGTCTGGAATATCAGAAGATTTAATTAATAATGGATACTATTGCACTAGACAAGAGCAGATAACTGTCCCTCATGCTGTAGGGACACAAATAGATGGAATAAAAAATATAGGAATGGAATTTCCTCTTGACTTTACATATACGGTTAGCTCAGAAAGACTCCCAACTTATGAAATGGATCAAAGTGGAAACCTTGGTCTAGGGGGAGAGGTTCCTGTAAGAGTAAACAAACAAGCAATAGATATAACAGCCCAAATCATGGGAGAAAAACTAGACCCTTATCTTCAGATTACTGGTCAAAGGGCGGACTTGAATGTAAAGCTTTCAGATATAGGTTTTAGTAAAGAATTTACAGACAATAATCAAGGTCTGCTTGGAGAGTTTAGATTAATAGGAAATGTCGTATACCCAGAGCAAACACAAGAAATGCAATTACTTGAAAGTTATGGTGTGGTCGATTCGGATAATTTATCGGTTAGCGATCAGGGATATCTACAGGGCAGGGCAAGTATTAAACAATCTTACAGATAATGGATATACCTGTTCCAGAGCAATGGTCAAAAGCCAGGCGCTACCAAAAACACGATATTGTTGTTACTAAAAACTTATCGTTTCCTGATGACGAAAGTTTAAGAGGTACTTTGATAGGAGATGATTTCGCTTCAAAGCTGGCACCTTTTAATTTTATTGAAGATGAAGAAGGTTACTATCTTACTGTAGATTTCGAAGAAAATGCAGACCTTAACCAAGATATGGAGATGCAGCTTGGATATGATTTCGATGTTAATCCTAATTTTGGATACACAGGGAAGTGTATGATTAAAAAGTCAAGTGACAATACCGAATCGAATGATGATTTTATAACCATAATCACGGAAAAACTAAATGATATAGGGGCAGACCAAATTGATTTAAAAAACTCAATAGGTATAGGTGTGGGTATGAAGTTTTACGACTTACAAAATAATCAAGTAAGGAATGCTGACATTAGGGAGTACTTTAGGATGGTTGCCATGGATGATTTAAGTAGCAGAGATTTTCTGTATGCTCAAGTAGATATTCCAGATAACCTTATACCAGATAATGTAGTTACTGGCAGGCTTTTCGTTGTAGTGTGTGGTTTAAAATCTGGAGGAATCGTATTCAGGAATCCTGGAGCATATAATTTATCTAGTTATTTCTATTGCAAAAAAAACCATAACTCTAGTGAGTTTAATTCGCCAAACAGTGCGGGAGCTAAGGAGGTTTGGGATCAAGATTTTTTCTGGAGACCTAGTTATGGGTCTAGTGTAAATTTTGCAGCTCAAAATGAAATAATTAAACTTGGGGAAGGATACGACCAGGTTACAAATAAAGCAATCAACTGCCTACCGATGGAGTTACAGCTAAGGTTTGAAAACAGGGATGATAGAGAAGCTAAAGCTATAATACATTTTCTTCAGGAAAAGTTTTTTCCGTATGACTCTATGTTTTCACTTAATTACAAAGGAGAAAGACTGCTGTCTAACGATGTAGCTAAATTTAAATTTGAATACTCTTATCCATATAAGAAAAACCTAAGGTATACTTGCTTGAAGTTTTCTCATGAGAAATCATACAGGAATAACAATAATATAGCGGCAACATTTGCCTGTAATACACAGAGTACAATAGAAAGTGTTGATAGTCATTTTGGGTACAATAAAAGGGTTGATGCACTTATACCAGTTTCTATAGATGAGCCAACTGAATTTAAAAAAGGTGAGCCTAAAAAATTAAGACTATTTAGTTTAGAGACAGTAGAAGAAGAAGAGTTTGATCAGGAGTATGAGGCTTTAGATAGAAATGTAACTGGCGCTGTAGAGTTAAGAAAAATTGTAAAAAAAATATCAAGATACCCAGAAGATGAGACATTGCCGATTGAGGGGGGTATTATAGAGTTCAAAGAAGATTATGTAGTTAAGGTTAAGACCTGTATGTTTTTGCAGATTAAAGAGCCTAGTGAGGGTTCTATATTTAATTTTGGAAATATACAAATACAAGAGAGGTTAGATGCTAGAAGGTATGTATTTACAGGGATACTAGAAGAGGGCTCAGAGGCTCCTATAGAATGGCCTATGATTATACCGCCTGGGCAGGCTGACAGAGTGGACCAAGGAATGGTTACAGACGATAAAAGAAATAGGGTAATTATTGACCCATTTCCACTTGATGAAACTCCTCCAGTATATAAAGAATTAACTAATGAAGAAATACCTTATTCATTGGTAAGGCTTGCCAGGTGTCCTAGTGATTGCTTATCAAGTCAACCAGCTTTACCTAATGAAAATATAGTAATACCTCCAACTACAACTGATTCAAATGGAAATTCTAGACCCAGGGAGGTTTTTCTTAAGAATTACAGAAAGGTTAAGATACTAAGCGAAATAAGAAAAAATAGCACAGATGTAATACTGGAACCAACTAGTGACTTTATTATGGATGGAGACTTTGATCTTCATATCCCTGCTGTATTCGGGAGGTCTAGTATTTATATAGAGGATCCTGATGAAATAACATCATTCCAATTTTTAAAAGTTAGGAGTTTTGATTTTAAGCCTTCAATGGGTTTTTCAATAGAGCATTCTCCTAAGCACTTACAAACGGAGTTTACTAAAGTATATAAAAAATATACTAAAAAATCTATTAATCAAAATTTGTCTACTTTTAATGTTTCATTTAATCAAAGAAGTGATAAAGAGGCTAAAGAGATATTATTATTTTTAGAAAGTCATCTTGGTTATAAAAAATTTAGATTCCAAATGCCTAGGCCTTATGGAAAAGACTTAGATCATCAGACTACGGGTAGTACTCCTTCTTCGTCTATATTTTACTGCCCTAGTTGGAATCACACAAATGTATACAAAAACAATAATACAATTACTGCAACATTTATAGAGTCGGCTACATCGATACCAGAAGATTTGAGGGCAATGTTTGGTATAGGAAAACCTGAAGAGGGGGCATGCTTTGGCGCCGAAATATATAACATGGTTACAATGCATACATTATGTGTTTTATCCTCAACTCTTGAAGCTGCTTATACTAGGGCAAATTATTTTAGATCTGGAGAGATTAGGGCATTTTCTCCCCCTCCTAGGCCAGCTGGTCTTAAGGTTCACTTTTCTGGAATAGGAATACAGGATGACTTTTATGATCTCGAGCACGATTATATAGCTGCACAAGTTAATGTGAGGAAGCAATATGGTGGCTTGATTACAAACGGAACCTGTACTAGTCAGGCTTTCGTGGAGGATGGTTTTTCTAATTTAGTGGGGCCAGGGGAATATCCTGTTGCTAGTGTAATTATACCAAATGTTCTTACTTCTTTATCAGAGCCAGACGACGATCTTTCTAGGGAAAAAGGGAGGTTGGATTCTATTGCCATAGGGCCATTAACTCAAGTTGAGATATACGATCAAGAAAATTTTGAAGGTAATTTAATTTTAAATGTTATGGGTCCAGCAATTATATATAATAACTTTTGGGTTGAGTCAACAGATAGATTTGTGATATGGGATCAAAAATTAGAAAATTCTGTATATAAGTTTGACTATGAATTTGAACTAGGTATTGGTGTTCAAGGTGCTTGGACTCAAACTCAGTCTCAAAACTCAGGTAACTTTGCATACTTGCCTACGGTTAGGGATAAATCTTGGTTATATTATAAAGGGCTAGCTCAAAACCAAGTACAGTGGTCAAGGAATAGCTGGAAGGATATTGGATCATTTAAAATAAGATATTTAGGATGAGTACTGCAAAAAAATACAATAATCTTTTTTATGTAAGAGACTACCAGGTTGATTTAATCTTTTTGGTTGATGCTTCTTCATCGATGAATGATAGAATAAAAGTACCAACTGAGAGTGGGATTAAAGTATTTAAGAAAATAGATGTCATTAACGATATGCTAAAAAAAATCACAACAGTACACGATTGTGATGTTATGCCTGGCACTAACAATTTTGGATTTGAGTCTTTAAAGACACCAAAGATAGATCATGTTAATAAGGTCCCGCCATGGGGAACTAATCCAGATGGAACTAGTATGTCTCAGGAGGAACTAGAGTCAATGCCAATTGGTTATTTAAGAAGGTTTAATATTAAAATAGAAAACCAGAAAATAAATATTGGAATAGTTAAGATATCTTCAGAAGATGATACTGAAGTTATATCTGGCTTAATGAATTATCCTGATAATTTTAATAGGCACTACTTATATGAAAAAATAAAAAATGGAGTTGGGTCGTCTAAGGGTAAAGACTACTTGCATGCAACTAAGGTAGCTCTTTATGAGATGTTTTTTGGTCCCAGATCTAAGCAAGTGCTAAAAAGATTTTTGTTTTACATAGGGGATGCATTTACCCCAAAAAATAAAGATGCTATTGAATTATGTAATGCCTTAAAGCCAGAAAATTTATTATCAATAAGAAGACCTTTAGATATAGACTTAAAAGGTTATGGCATAATAAACAAAGAAGATAAAAGGCCTCTAAGATATAACGGGGCTAATAAATCTGAATGGTATGTTCAGCCTTGTAGCGCTGTAAGTTTGTTTGCAGGGGTCGGTTCTCAAGCAAAGGGTGTTTCTAAAAAGGGCAAAGAGTATGCATTCGATTACGAAAAAAACCCAATGAACCCAATGGGTTATTTGGATATATCTAATGAAAGCTCTGCTGGGCAATTTAATAGAATTTTAGGTATAGTAAACGTAGTGGAGAGAATATCTTATGATAATGGTTTTGAGAATTTATTCTCGATAACACTTCATAACTGTGGGCCTCATGAAATAACATTACTAAATACTATTGTTAACTTTGAAAATGATACGGATGATACTCCAGAAGAAGATAGATCCATACCTTATGTTGGTGCAACAAAATATACTACAGAATTTCTTAAATCTGGTGTACCTAGGGGCAATAACCTTTTTGATATAAAAACATTGTCACCAACTGAGGATGGTTCTAGTGGTTACGGAAAAGTAAAAGCTGGTTTTGAGGGAGATGAAAGGGCTGGGTTTCTTGTAGATAGAGATCCAGTAGAAGATATATCTATGGCTTTTGAGGCTACAGCAGATGATGACCCAGATGACATTATAGGTGGCAGAAATAACAACTTTGTTCCAGGTAGGGGTGGGCAGTTTTATGGCGACCCAGAAAACGCTGACTTGTTTGAAGATAGTAATAGTAATTATAATATATTATGGCATTCTTTCAACAACCAATACGAGGTATATAGAAGGGGTAAAATATACAACATAGACGGAGGTTGGGCATCTCACTGGAAGGAAAGTAAAGGGGTAAAGAATGATGGCGTAGCTTTTAAGGGAATGCCTGTTAGAGTTTTTAAATCAGAATCAACGGGGTTTGAAATTATTGATTACAATATTGGCAATGCCACGCCTGAAAATGGATACATGGGGGATTATAGTCACTTACCAATAATAGAAAGAGGTGGGGAGATAGATTTATTTTTTGGCATAAGGGTAGGGGAAACACTTGATGTTAGTAAAGATTTAACAAGTTACGACTCATTACTTGAAAGGGTACAGTTATTTTTTAATTCAGAAGATAAAACTCTAAACAAAATGGCTTGTTTTGCTAATGTAGATTTTAATTTAATATGCCCAATATTCAGGCCGTCTAAAAAGGTTTTCCAAGGAGGCTATGATTTATTTGTGCCTTATAATGATGACGCTGATCTCGCTCCGCCTTTTGACGATGTTGATGATGGAACGATAGAAATGCCTATGGCTGGAATGTGGGAGATAACATTTGATGACACTGCATATGTACATAGTACAGCTAAGATTGTAGTGAATATTCCTGCTATTGGTGATATGGCTGAGGGAGATGAGAATAAAATTATTTGTTCAGCTATGTGTGATATTAATTTCGATACTAAAGATTTTGATATGCAAAGTTTAGTTAATGCTTTAACTACAACAATAACTGACCAAGCTAGCGGAGTAACAGCTACATTAACAGCGAACTCTACTGCTGCAAAAAATGCTTATACAGCTCCCACTGTAACCCCTGTCCCTGTAGGTAAGTCTTACTCTAAGGCTATGGCTTTCTATAATAAGACCGCTGGAGAGTTTTACTTAATATTGGGAGCTAAAACTGCAGCTTCTGGAGCTAACCCTCCTCCTCCCACATTAATGTTGGATGGTAAATCTATCAATTATACGGCTGGAGGGCAGAATGTTCCTGTACCAGATGCATCTTACAGTACGCTTCAGTTTATATTTAAGATAGACCCAGAAAATGAAGACACTGCTTCTGGTGACGGCAATGATTTTAAGGCCGCTCTTAAGTCGGGCGGGCATGGAACTTGGTATCCCGTACAGGGAACCTGGGTTGATTTAGTAACCCCAGGAGTCGCACCAACACCAGCCGACCCAGCACAGGGCACAAACTGGAGGGGTAGTAGGTCTAAGCCAGTAACTATTACGAAGATATGAGCATTATAAATAACAATGATCAAATATGCTTAGCTTATAGTGGCGAAACTTATTACGATAACTGTGGTGGACTACTTCAGGAGACTGGAGAATTTTTATCTAGAAGAAAGCTTATACTAACCGATGGGCAAATAGATCCATTTGAAGCTGACAAGGAACTAAGAGATGCAGCAAAAGGTGTTCCTAAAATAATATATTTAGAAGATTGTGAGACAACATCAATTAGTTACCCGTGTAATGAGCCTACATCTACAGTTGACCAGGGTAAGTTTGTTGAAATAGTTAATACATGTACTGAACCGATAACGGTAACTGGATTAACAAATTCAGACCCAACTAGGTTTACTGTATTTGATTTAGGTTACAGAGGTATTGAGACATATCATTCTGGGGTATGTGAAGAGCTCCCTTTCACTGTAGCTCCTTATACTAAAAAAGTTATACATAGTTTTTTTCACCCATCTAGAACTGAAATAGAAGACGGTAATGCTGGAACTTATGAAAATAGAACTGGAGATGCGTGGTCTGCAAAAATAAGCCTTTACCCTGGTTTCCCTATACTTGGTTGCGAGGGTATGGATCCATGTGATTCTTTTTACACACTTAGTGGAGAACTTTTGTGCGACAAGTTTGATAGAGAGCCATTAAAAAATTTATCTAATTACCAGGGTGTTTATGGGTGTACTGGTAACCCAGTGGGTGCGCTTAGAGCTTCTGATTGTCTTATAACTTCTGGAGTTTATACTGATACCTTTAATGTTGGATACGATGAGTATACCGCAATGCAAAATTTAGCCCTATCAGTAGAAAAGGAATACTCGCCTTATAGTGCAGGCAATCGTGCTGATCCACCTGATGATAGTATGTATATCGCTTCAGCAATGTTTAAAGAAGCTTCGTTCGCATCCAGTAGTTTTCAAGGTTTATTATCTAAACCTTTTTCAACGACAAGTAAAACCTGGAGAAAGGCTGATGGAAGTATGGGGGTTACGGTTGGGGACGCTTTAGAAATAACTGGTGAATATGTAGGTAATTATGTAACCCTTAACTATGGTGATGAATTATATACAGGAATGAAAGTTAGGGTTTCAGTTGATGAAACGGGACCTTATGTTTACGACATAGGGGTGTTTTTTAATTCTCAATCCACTAATGGCGGAACATTTGAACCAGCTATATTTATGTCAGAGTGGGGAGATTTTAACACAACTAAATTTTGTTTTGCTAGAGGGAATATAGAACTAGCTACTGAGCCATACTCGCCCCCGTCGGATATTATTATCTGGAGTGAGAAAAAAGGGGCTGGCTACGATGTGACAAATGTAACTGAAGAACAGATATACAGAGTAGGGTATCTGCACGGAGAGAAGTAAAATGGCAAGAGTATATTATGGCTACCACTACCAGCTAGTTCCAGGAGATGGAGATAGCGGAAATCATTTGTTCAGAATTAGTAGAACTGGAGATGGGTATAGTAAGTTGTATACAGCTGTACCAGTAGACTACGAAGCCTATAGTACAATGCTTAACCCCAATGTTAGTATAAGATTAAGAGTTACAGATGAGAGAGGTAACTTCTTTGAGAAAAAATTTACATTAAATATATTGGATGTACAAGAAGTTCCTGATATACTAAAAATAGATGTTCTTTTAGTTGGTGCTGGAGGTGGGGCAGGTGGAGGTGATGATGGTAATGGTGCTCCAGGGGGCTCTGGTTCTCAATATGGTTTTACTACAAAACTTCACCTTGGAACCACATATGGGTTGCATATAGGTTCTGGTGGTCTTGGTGGCATTAATAATGCATTTTACCCTTATACAACAACAGGTGGTCCAGGGGGTGAAACTCCTGCATTTTCTGGTGGTTTTTTTGGCGGAAAGGGCGGTCATTGCGGGCCTGCTGGGTCAAGCGGTGGAGGCGGAGGCGGTGGTGCTGCCACCGTACTTTCCTACTATAAAAGAAGTGGTTTTGGTAGAGGTTGGAAATCCATGGCAGCTGCTGCTGGTGGCGGAGGAGGAACGGGCAGAAGGGAGCTTCCAGCATATCCAGGGAAAGGTGGGGATCTAGAGTTTAAAAATACTCATTTATCCCTATATGGGGATCACCAAACTGTCGGTGGAATAGGATTTAATTACACTGGCGATGGGCCTGGAGGGGGTGCAGGTGGAGGTGGTGCTCAAGGCGGGCAAGGAGCTATTACCACAGAGGGATCTTACGGGGGTAAGAGCGGTGTAACTAGAACAACTTTTAAACCAACTAATCAAACAATTGTATCTGGGCAAACAGGTGCGGTTGTTGCTGGAGGCTGGCATTTACACGGTTTGGCTCAAAGAACAGAAACGGGCTCTGCGGCTGGAAAATGGTGGAATGGATTGGTTCCTACTGGAGCAGGTAGTGGAGGATTTTCTGGTTATAGGAAAGAAGATAGGGGTAACTCTAGCGGTCAAGCTGGGGCGGCTATAATTAGATATAAGGATACATACCCAAGGATAAAGCTTGGGGGTACATATGTTTTATCTGGTGGATATCATGTACACGTTTTTAATGGATCCGCTACTTATTCCTTGGAGGTTGAGCTTTATGGATAAATATAGTTTTAATTCTGGTAGCGCTAACCCTAATAATGATGGGTTAAAGTTTAGTGTAGCAATGGACCCTGGGTCTCACTCTACTTTGATTATAAGGAATGTTAGTGGGAGTGGGGTTGCAAACTACTTAACGGACTCAGATTATGTATACCATGTATCAAGGGTTCCTTATAGAGAAGAGTCTTACAGGGAAGTGGATTCTAGTTTTAGTGCAAACCTTTCTTACCCTAGTGGGGTATCTATAATACCTGGTAAAAATGTATGTGCAAACGCTTCTTCTAAAAATGTAGAAAGTATATATAGACTACCCGTGGGCTCTAGGATTTATTCAGGTCAGTATAGTGATAAGCAATTAATAACTGGACAACTACTTGACGATGAAAGTAATTATTATGATGTTGCTATGGATGGATTTGAGTATTCCAACTTAATCGACCCTGAAGAATTTTTTCAGAGTGGGTGGGCAGTATCTGGGGGGTTAAAGGTTTCATTTGTTGAGTCGGTTAACGAGTCAATGCCTTTTATTGATATAGAAAACATGGACACAAGCTCTGGTCAAATTGCAAGGATGGATATATATTCGTCAGAGCTAAATGGTTCATTTTTTAATCTAACTATAGAGAACGATATAACAGCCACGGGGGTACCTGGTGAAGATTACATTTCAAACATAGAAGGAAACCCTTATGAATTTAATAAAAAACAAGATGAAATAGAACCTTTTTCTGTTGGAGGGCAAACCGAATTAAAATTAATAGAAGAGTGGAATAGTTTATTTTCAATAAACAGGGGAACTAATATTGAAGATGAATTTTCAAATGGTAGGGGTAGAGACGAAGTATTTATTGAAGCTGTAAAAAAATTCTTAGATAAGAATTGGGACACATCAATGAAAGAATTTTTGTGGGGTAATATCATTGGAAGGAATGAGGTGAGAAATGAACTAACAGTTAAGTCTGCGCCAGGGCTAAGGATGGCAATATTTTTTCAGCTATATTATTATGGGGCATCTGACGATATTAAAATACTTTCTGAATACATGGGGCAGAAGCAAAGATTAGGCAAGACTATGGATTGGCATATGGGCCTAGGGGGAACGTCTAAGGTTTCTGGTAAAACTAGAAAATTGAAACAGGAGTATACTTATATGTCAACAAGCAGGTCTTATAAAAAAATATACAAGGTATATGATATGCCTCCTAGAAATTCTTTTACTGCTACATCAGAGTCTAATGAAGCTATGTTTGATAATATAGGTGACGGATATATTGAAGAACCAAAAGTTATTTCTGGATTTTATCCTTTGTATTTTTCTAGAAGTTATGCGGAATCTGAAGGGGGCGGTTTTGTGGACAATTTTATTTTCAATGAAAAAGAGTATTATATGCCCTCTGGATTAGTTTCTGGTAGTACATATTTTCATGGAGATTATGACCCTCAGGTTTTAATATCTTATTTAAATGAACAAGATTTTAATTTAAGCGGAACATATGAAGAGTCAGGAAATGTTGAAGTTGAGCAGGGTGGATATGGTTATTCAGAGCCAGTTACATTGTACCAGGAGGAATCTTATGTAGAAACAGAAGAGGATTCACAAGAAGAGGATGTGACTGAAATTTCTGGACAATTGGGTTATGATGTCAGTACAGGAAGTTATGCTCCAGTTGTTGGCATAGATGACCCAGAGGTTGCTCAGGGTATTGCAGAGCAGACATTTTTGATAAATTTTTTTAACGAAGAAAGAACTTAGATATGGTTGACAGACAAAAAGTAAAAGACTTATTCGAGGCAGATCCAACTATGCCTATTATTCTGTATGAGCTAGATTTACAGGATAGGGGTATGTATTATTTCCATGCAGGAGAAAACGGATTTTTAAATAAAATAGTTTTTGACGGAAAGGCTTATGATTATTATCCTATTGAAGTTGAAGGTTTTGATTTTCAGGGGGATGGCAGGTTGCCTAGACCTAAGATGACATTAGCTAATTTTAGGGGTAATATTTCAATTAGATTGCCTATATTTAATGATTTTATTAATTATAAATTAGAAAGAATTAAAACTCTTGTTAAGTATTTAGATCATATAAACTTCCCTAATAATATCAACCCTCATGCGGAGCCTGATAGTGAGGAAGTTTTTGCTAGGGAAATATATTTTGTTAACCAGAAATTGGCTGAGACAGACTCACTTGTTCAGTTTGAATTAGTATCTCCATTGGAACTGGAAAACTCAGAAATACCATCTAGAACTATATACTCAAACTATTGTAGTTGGAGGTATAGATCTAGTATAGGATGCGGGTACAATGGTAGGCCTATAGCTGACAAGAAAAATAAAAGATTTGTTGAGAGCGGCTACGAAGGAGATGGGGTAGGTGGAGAAGTGCATTTAACTAATGAGGATATGTTAAATCCAGATGTTGATATTAAGGAATTTGCAGCCACAGGTGATGTAGTTGGGGATTATCCAGAGTGGAGCCCCTATGAAGAATATATGTCAGGTGATGTAGTTAAAAGAATATCAAGGAAGGGCGATGCAGAACTATACCCAGAGACAATATATGTATGTATGGGCAGCGGGGTACAGTCTAATCCTTTATTTGATAAAAAGAATTGGATCGAGGATTCTTGTGATAAAACTTTGTGTGGCTGTAGGATGAGGTTTTCTGATGATGCAGAGAATGCGGGAGGATGTCATAGAAAGAGAGGTTCTAGTAAATTTAGGGATGTTAATCAAAAATACAAAGAGTCTTCTCACGGATTACCTTTTGGCGCCTTTCCTGGAGTAG
>Ga0066840_10000102_pt1 | contig 12241 bp, 7 predicted proteins | sample ETNtaG_32_FD_67281 | JGI IMG/M metagenome (GOLD analysis project Ga0066840, IMG submission 67281) | Marine microbial and viral communities from oxygen minimum zone, Eastern Pacific Ocean - ETNP201302PF84A | ecosystem: Environmental > Aquatic > Marine > Oceanic | place: Pacific Ocean: Eastern... | reverse complement strand
TGGTCATTTAGAAGATCAAGAGTTGATTAAAGAAGCAGATAAGTATCGTACATTTAATGATGACGAGATGTATCAATATTATGGATACCTTGTAGAAGAAGAATTACACCCGTGTTTATTTCCAGTTGAGTTAGAAAATCCAGAAGAGTTACCAGATGATATCTCAATCCATATAGACACGGATGAGTTCTGAGCTAAATAGACCTAGTATGTATTGGTCTAATCGATCACATTTATAGTAGTTAAAAATGCCTCTTAATAAGTTAGAGAATTTTATAAAGAATACTGAGGGTCGTGTTCTTTATGTAAATCCAAATGATCTTGATTCAACCGATGGTATTGAAAATCAAGGTAACTCATTAACCAAACCCTTCAAAACGATTCAAAGAGCACTAATAGAGGCTGCTAGATTCTCATATCTTCGTGGAAATGATAATGATTTAGTAGAAAGAACAACAATACTTCTTTTTCCAGGTGACCATTTAATAGATAATAGACCAGGATTTGGTATTCGTAATGAATCAGGCATTGCAAAAGCAATTAGTCCAAGTGGTTCAGCAACGGGTGCACAAAATACTTTAACTCTAACATTAAATTCAAACTTTGATTTAACACAAGAAGATAATATACTTTACAAATTTAATAGTGTAAATGGCGGTATTGTAGTGCCAAGAGGCACATCAATCGTTGGATTAGATTTAAGAAAAACAAAAATTAGACCATTATATGTTCCAAACCCAACAGATAACAATGTAGCAGCATCTGCTATATTCAGAATTACTGGTGCTTGTTACTTCTGGCAGTTTACATTTTTTGATGGAGATGAGTCAGGTTTAGTATATACAGACCCATCAGACTTTAGTGCAAACAACCAATCAAAACCAACATTCTCTCACCATAAATTGACTGCGTTTGAATATGCAGATGGTGTGAATACTCTTGATAATTTTAGTGATTTAACTGATTTAGACATATATTATAGTAAATTAACTAATGCATTTAATAGAGCATCGAATCGTGAGATAGATCAAAAGTATCCTACAGCACCGCAGGGATTTTCACCACAAAGACCAGAATTTGAAATTGTAGGTGCTTTTGCAACTGACCCACTTAATATTTCTAATATCGAGTCTGGAGATGGTGCAACACCAGGTCAGGTTGTTACAGTTACCACTGCAAATGACCATAATCTTACAGGTGGAACCCCTATCAAAGTTCGTGGTATTAACGTAGCAGATTATAATATATCAACTAAAGTATCAAATGTAATTGATGCAACTAGATTTCAATACTCATTACCATTTGTTAGACCAAACTTACCAGCAGGATCTGCTGGTGGTTTAAGTTCTGCAAACGGGCAAGTGCAAGTTGAAACTGATACAGTATCGGGTGCTTCTCCATATATTTTCAACTGCTCAATGCGTTCTGTATATGGTATGCAGGGATTACACGCAGATGGTGCAAAAGCGACTGGTTTCAAATCAATGGTGACTGCTCAGTTCACAGCAGTATCTCTACAAAAAGATGATAGAGCATTTGTAAAGTATGATAAAACTAATAGAAGATATAGTGGTATTGCTTTTTCAAAACAAACTGGTGCATTACTATCATCTGAATCATCATCAACAAACCCAAATACAGTATATCATTTAGATCAAGAAGCAAACTATAGAAAAGGATTTAGAACCACACACATTAAAGTATCTAACGACGCAGTTGTTCAGATTGTATCAGTATTTGCGATAGGTTTCCACGCACACTTTGAAATGATAAATGGTGCAGACGCATCTATTACAAACTCAAACTCAAACTTTGGTACATTTGCACTTTTAGCAGAGGGATTTAAGAAAGAAGCATTTGCGAAAGATGATAAAGGATTCATAACTTCTGTTATTACACCACGTTCCGTAGTATCTCTAGAACAGCAAATTGAATATTTACAGATTGATGTCTCAGAAACAACAGCAACAAAGTTGTTCTTATTTGCACAACCAACATTAAGTTTACCTCCAGCACACATTTCTCAAGGTTTTAGAATCGGTGCAAGATCTGATGAAAAAATATACATTGATAATGGAGGAAGTACATTCTCTGCATCAGTTGTTATGCCAAATGGTGCATCAGGAACAACAAATGTAGGTGAGAAAAATTACGAAGCAATCCATTCCGATGCAAGTGCATCAACTAAATCAGTATTCACAATTAATGCGGGACATGAATTAGCAAATGGTGAATCCATAAGAGTTGTAGCAAATGATGGTGATTTACCAGAGAATTTAGATCCACATACAGTTTACTTTGCAATCACAAGTGCACAAGATTCAGCATTGGGTGGAAATCAAATAAGAATTGCCTCATCAAAAACAAACGCTGATTTAGCAGTTCCTGTATTCATTAACACTGTTGCTAGTGTTACTGATAAATTTAGAATTATAAGTAGAGTTTCAGATAAAAAACCAAATGATGCTGGACATCCAATTCAATATGATACTAGTGCTAATCAATGGTTTGTTCATACATTAGCTGCTGGAAACACCATACATAATGGTTCATCAATATATGCAAATGCAACTGACGATGATATTACATATGTTCTTAGAAAAGATGATGATAGAAGTTTAGATGAGAAGATATTTAAATTAAGATATGTTGTTCCAAAAGAACTTGTAAATGGTAGAGATCCTTTAGATAGTTTTGTATTACAAGACTCAAGTTCAACAAATGTTTTAGCAAATAGTGATTTTAGTAAGACTTCAATTACTGCAAGTGATTATGCTTTTAATAGAAATACCAGATTTATCTCACAAGCAAGTTTTGATAGCACAGAACAATTAGCAAAGATACGTTCTGATAAACCACATAATCTAAATGTTGGAGATCAAATTGTTGTTAGAAATGTACAAAGTTCTACAAACTCTAATGCCTTACCAAATAAAGGTTATAATGGAACATTTGTTATTGCTGAAATAACTAATGATAAAGAATTTAGATATTCACCTACAGATACATCAGGGGTAACTCATACAACTGGAACATTTACTAATAGCACACAAACTCGCTCAACATTATTACCACGATTTGATCGTAATGATAATAGTGGTAACTTCTTTATTTACAGAACGGAGGTTATAACACCTTATATTGAAGGAGTGCAAGATGGTGTATTTCACTTATTTGTACTGAATAGTAATAATTCTATGGATGAACCATCAGAAGAATTTGCTCAACTTAAGTATAATCAGAATATTGTTAACTTATTTCCAGAGTATGATCGTGATAATGTAGACGCAAACCCACCAGCAGCAGTTTCTTATGCTAAGAGATTTCCAATCGGTGATGTTGTAACTAATGATTTAAAGAAAAGTATCACCAGAGAAACAACAAACCAATTCTTGAAGAATTTTGATGGTTCGATTGGCATTACATCAGTAACAAATAATAGCACTAATTCTGTAATTAATCTTGATGAAGAACATAGTTTACAATCAATTAAGTATCATAATACTTTAAATGGTGGTTCTGGACATACGGATGGTACATATTATAATGTAAGATTATTAAATTCAAATGCAACACCAGCAACTGCACCTTGGGATGGTGCAACTGCAAAAGTTGTTGTTTCAAGTGGAGCAGTTACATCTGTTGAAATAACTGAGGGTGGATCTGGATATACAAATGGTGAAACATTATTCTTTGACTCTCAATCTGTCGCATTGGGTGGTATTGGTGGTTCACCAAATGCAAGTCTTACGATTGCAACTGCTGGTATATCATCTGCAACTGGTAATTACATACAAGTAACTGGTATTACAACTGGTACCGACTCATATCATCGTATTTCAAGTGTTAATAGCACAAAACAAATTACTGTTGCTAAATCAGCTGCTGATACTTTACTTGATGGGCAACAAATCCACGATATGGGTCCTTGGGTTGCAGTTGGGTCAGCGTCTACTACTTCTGGAGTTACACAATTTACAACACCAGTAGATCATGGACTTGCAGTTGGTAATCAATTTAGAGTATTAAACAGTAGTGATACTTCACTTGGTGACTTTATTGTTACATCTGTTGTTGGTATTACGCAATTTAGTGCTAAAACTACATCATCATTGAATGATGCTAAGTATATTTTAAAACATGGATTATCAGATAACGAATCTATATCAGGAACTGCAGGTGAAAATCTTGATGTCAGAGGATTTAATATATTTGATCATGAAACTTTAATATTAAATGAAGCTGTTGGAACGGGTGATTCTGCATTTAAAGTTAAATTACCTGATGGCACTACGACAGCGACATCAATTGTAAGTAGATTTCCATTAGGTTCATATATCCAAATCGGTAGTGAGATAATGCGTATTGCATCAAGCTCATTATCTGGTTCAGGTGGAGATGAAATTACAGTTCTCCGTGGTTCTCTTGGAACAAATACCGAGACTCATTTAATTAATTCCAGAATTAAGAAAGTCAAACCATTACCGATTGAACTTCGTAGACCTTCGATATTAAGGTCATCTGGACACACATTTGAATACGTTGGTTTTGGTCCAGGTAACTATTCAACTGCATTACCACAGTTACAGAATAGATCACTTACTGAAAGAGAGGAGTTCTTAAATCAGGCACAAGAAACATCTTGCGGTAACGTAGTTTACACTGGTATGAATGATAAAGGTGACTTCTATATTGGAAACACTAAGATTGCATCTGCGAGTGGACAACAAACTACATTTGATATACCAGTCGCAACAGTCACAGGTGAAGATCCAAATCGTTTAAGTGCTGTATTTGATGAAGTAGTTGTTAAAGAGAGACTACTTGTTGAAGGTGGAGCATCAAAACAGATTCTATCTCAGTTTGATGGTCCTGTTACATTCAACAGTGACTTAAGACTATCAGATAGTACAAAGCAACTTATTACTGAAGCATCACTTCGTGCACAAGATGCGAAGTTTAGAGACACAACTAACTCTACTGCACCTACAAATGGTTCAGTTGTAATGGATGGTGGTTTGGGTCTTGCTAAAGATCTTCAAATAGGAGGAAATATAGTTGGTGATACTGCATCAAATCTATCTGGATTTAATAATGTCACTGCAACCAATTTTATTGGTAATGGTGCTCAATTAACAAATACAGGTGCTGAATTATCAGCATCAGGCACAAACGGAGATACACAAAGAGTTACTTTAACTCACTTGACATCAGGCACAATGACTGCTGCCACTACTGATGCTCAATTAACATTTACATCATCAAGTAACACACTTGCTTGTACAACATTCTCTGGTGCATTAAGTGGAAATGCAACTTCTTCGTCAACATCAGCTAATCTAAGTTTTGGATCTGCTAATCAAGTTGTATTTAAGAATGGTTCTAATAATGGTGCGACATCAGCTGCACTTACATTTAATGGAACTCAACTTTATGCTACAAATAATATTAGAGCAAACAACTTAACACTTGGATTAAGTTCTGGTACAACAATCAACACCGCAACTGGTGATTTGATTTTAGATTCATCGAACAATAAAGTTCACATCACTGCTAACGCAGAAGTAGATGGAACACTGAATGTTGATTCAGGTACAAATTCATCAAGTAAGGATACAGGTGCATTGATTCTAACCGCAGGTGGACTTGGAGTTGAAGGTAACATCTATAATGGTGGTAATATTGTCGCTGGAGGTAACATTAATGCAGGTGGTGATGTGGTTGCATTTAGTTCATCTGATATAAATCTTAAAAAAGATATATCACCGATACAAAATGCACTTGATATGATTAATAGTATTAGTGGTAATACATTCACTTGGAATGTAGGAATGACAGACTTAGCACCATATGAAAATGGTACGAAAGATACAGGTATTCTTGCACAAGAAGTTGAAGCACTTGGATTACCAGGTGTTACAAAAACAAGAGGTGATGGTGTAAAAGCAGTTCGTTATGACAGATTAATACCTGTCTTAATTGAAGCAGTAAAAGAATTGACTGCAAAAGTTAAGTCACTTGAATCAAATAAATAACTAAAAATATAACTGATGGCAAATATCAAGAAGAATTTTAATTTTCGTAACGGTGTTCAGGTAGATGATGACAACCTGTTAGTGACTGCTACTGGTCTGGTTGGTATCGGGACTACTATTCCGAATGAGGCTCTTGATGTCAGAGGTAATGTCATTGTTACAGGTTTTACAAGTACAACTACTGCACAGATTGGAGTACTAACAGTAACATCATTTTTACCAAACCAGATTACTGGTGCGGGACTTAGTGTTTTTAGTGGAATAGTCACAGCACAGGGTGCTGGCATATTAACGTACTTTGGTGATGCTAGAAATCTACAAGGTATGCCAACTTCTCAATGGGAAGATAAAGATGTAGGTTTAGGATTCACAAGTATATACAATACAGGTGGCAATGTGGGCGTGGGGACCGAAGATCCCCGTTCGACCTTCCAAGTTGGTAATAATGCTGACGCTGGAGAAAAAGGTGTAGGTATCAGTTCAGTCGGCAATATTAATATGACTGGTATTGTTACAGCATCAAGTTTTGTTGGTAATGTCACAGGTGATGTAACAGGAAGAATAACAGGTGATGTTGTAGGAAATATCAATTCAGCAGGTGTATCAACATTTACAACACTGGATGTAAATGGTGATGTAGATTTTGACGGACATACTCACATTGATAATATGAGTGTATCAGGTGTTTCTACATTTGGAAGTAATATTGTTGCACAGGGTAATCTAGATTTAACTGGAGAATTGGATGTAGATGGTGGAGCAAGTATTGATAATATTCAGATTGGCATAACAAATGATAACGAGATTGATACATCTACTGGAAATCTAACGATTGACTCTGCTGGTGGAACAGTTACGATTGATGACCAATTTGCAGTATCAGGAGTTACCACCTTTAGCGGTGTAATTGAAGCACCTGCTGGAATGAATAAGATTCCATCATTGTATATGAATCAAAGCAACTTACCTAGTGCTTCTGATTATCATGGTATGTTCGCACACGTTCATAGCACAGGAAGAGGATACTACGCTCATGCAATGAACTGGTATGAATTAGTTAATAAAGATTTATTCGGAGTTGTAGGAACAGGAACTGAGAGATATAACGTAGGTGTTGCAACAATATCTAACTTAATTGTAACAGGTATCTCAACATTCAATAACAATATTAATGTTGGTTTTGTTGGTGCATCTTCAACTTCATTTGGTGCAAGGATGGGAGTTGGAACTACTGAAGCACCTGTAAATGAAATTCAAGTTAGAAAGTCTGGTAACGCTGAGATTCGTGTAACAAGTGAAACTGCTATTGCATCAGTGTCAGTTGGTAGAGATACAGGGAATACAAATACAAATAATGGAGGAATTAGATATGGTGGAGGATTAGGTTATCCTTATAGTTCTGATACATCTCTCGATGTATTAAATTATGGAACTGGTAACTTTAACTATTACATAAGTGCAAGTAATTCAAGTGGAATAAAAGGAGACTTCCATTGGCATCGTGGTGCAAACTCTGCAAGGTTGATGACATTAACTGGTATTGGTGGTTCACTTGGTATTGGAGTTACTCAACCATCAACAAACTTACAAGTTGAAGGTGGAGGTGCATTTAGTGGAAATGTAAGTGTCGGTAATAATCTAACTGTTGGTGGAGCATTACTTGGTAATGTACAAGGAACACTAACTGGAAACGTAGCTGGAACACTTGATGGAAACTCTAATACAACAGTTGGTATATCAACATTAAATAACTTAACAGTTTCAGGAGTCGCTACTGTAGGTGGAAGGATTTTCACAGATATCGTTGGTATTGGTACTGACGAAGAACTTGACACACCATTCTATGTCAATAGTGGTGCTGAACAATTTTTTGTAACTGGGTCAGGTAGCATTGGTATCAGAACTTCAACTGAATTAGCAAATGTTACAATCAATGCGAGTTCATCAAGCATAGTTGTTGATGGTATTGGAGTTGGTTCGACTGTTATTGTTGGTGCTGCTGACTTTAAAAATGCAGGTCCTGATGCAACACGAAGATTTATGATTCCACCTAAAGTTACTACGACTCAAAGAGGTAACTTATCTGGAGTTATTGCAGGTGCAATGGTATATAATACATCAGTAAATAGATTACAAGTATTCAACGGGTCAACTTGGAAGGATTGTTTCACCTAAATTTATGGCATTACAAGGTTCTGGACAAATATCTTTTTCTCAGATAGAGAACGAGTTTGGACAAAATGGCGAGAGGTCACTTGGAGATTATCGTACATCACAAAGTGTTGGTGAATTATCAAATTTACCTCTAGACTCTGGTATTCCCACTTCAGGTCAGATAAAATTTAGTGATTTTTATAGTAAAAGACTGAATATAGTTGTCGATATGCACTCTGGTGGAGATGAATTTCGTAAGAGTGCGAAGAATGATAAGTGGAATAATAATAATTTAACAGTGATTGGTGGTTTTAGGAGTAAAAAAGAAGATGGTAGTAAAATCATAGTACACGTTAATAAAAAATTTGGTTCAGATAAAAGTAGTGTTAATAATTGTGCTGTAAGGACAGGATCCTGGAACTCATCCTCTACAATTCAAGTTGATGTTGGAGGTGAAGGACAAATTCTGGGTGCTGGAGGAGACGGTGGACAGGGTGGTGTTTGTTTAGGTACTGGTTCACCTGGTGGTACAGGTACAAGTGGATTAGGTATAGATCATAATGGTGTCACAGTAAATGTGTTAAGTGGTGGAATCATTCGTGCTGGCTTCGGAGGTGGCGGTGGCGGTGGCGGTGGTCGCCAAACTGACAAAGGTTCAGACAGAAGAGCTTCTGGTGGTGGAGGCGGTGGTGGTGCTGGATTCCCTGCAGGAAATGGAGGTCAACCTGGTAATGGTTGTGCGAATGGAAGTTCTGGTTCAGGTGGTAATGAAACTACTGCTGGAGATGGCGGTGGCGGTGGTAATAATGGAAACCAAGCCTATGGTGCAGGTGGTGGAGAAGGTGGACAATTTGGAGAAGCAGCAAATGGAGGAGGTAGTGCTCAAGCTGGGGGTGGATCTGGTGGAGGAGATGGTGCAGCGATTAGACGAAACTCTGGATTTAGTGTTACGATAAACAATAGTGGAACAATTCAAGGTGATCAAAACGCAACTGGAGTATCATAGTTTACAAACTAGATTTAAAATGCTATAATAGATAATATTGTTTGCAACTAGATGGCAACTGAATCAGATTTAATAAGAAGATATCGTGGAGCATTTACAAAAGAACAATGTAAGGATATAATATCTCACATTAATTATTTTGAAGAACATAGTTTGATGTTCTATGATAAGAAATCTCTACACAATACAGACCATATCACTGTTAATGTTGCTCATGATTGGGATATGGATGAAACTGCTAGTTCTAAGATGTCAAATCTTGTACTACCACATTTTAAACCTTGTGTTGATGAATACTTGGAAGCATTTAGTGTATTAAACGATTATAAGTTTTTAATGTATGATATCAAAGTAAAAAAAATACCAATGGGTGGTGGATTTCATTCTTGGCATTTTGAAACTGGTGGAATTGAAAATTGCCATCGAGTTTTTGTAGTGCAATTATATGTTAATGATGACTTTGAGGGAGGGGAGACAGAATTTTTATATCAAAACAGAAGAGAAGAAGCAGTTGCAGGTGATGTTCTAATTTTTCCTGCAGGATTTACGCACACACATCGTGGTAATCCACCAATAGGAGGTCATAAGTATCTCATAACATCTTGGGGACATATGCAAGAATGAAGAAAGAAATTTTTAATATCTTCCCTACAACAATATACGTTAGTGAAGTTGAAAATCATTCAGAATATAAAAAAGAATTTTATAAGTTATATTCAAAATATGACTATAATCAAAAATCATTTCGAGATAATGAAGAGTGGTTTAATACGACAAGTGAAAATGCAGGTAATCCTCTCATACATTTGGAGGAAAGTTTGTCTGGTTTGTTTGAACAAGTAATTGACAATGTAAAAATTTATACACTTGAAGTTCTGAAGTATCAGGATATATTTGATTATGTAATTACAAAAACTTGGTTATCTAGATCAAGAGCGACATATGAAAATATAAAATGGCACTCACATTCAACAAGTCATATATCTTTCTCATATTATATAAACACACCACAAAATTCACATACATTAAAATTTGCCAATCCACATAATACTAATAGTTTATTTGTAGGGTTAAATAATAGTGATGTAAAAGATGGTGTTGCAGAGAGAAATGAACTTAATGCTTCAACTTTTCATCTTGAACCTAAAGAAGGTTCATTAATTTTGTTTCCAAGTTCATTAGACCATAGTACACAATGTAATCATAGTACATTTAATGGTGAAAGACTTGCCATAGTTGGTGATGTTACATTAGTTTTTAAAGAAAATGGTTCAAATGATTATTCTATGGGTTACATCAATCCAAAATATTGGAGGATTTACAATTGAAAGCAATTTTTAAAATTGAAGAATATCTACAAGATAGAAATAGTATTGTAGTAAAAATTTGTAGATTACATTCTCACATACCGATAGATGAAACTTCTGCAAAAATTATAGATTGTAATCTTCTAGATTTGAGAGATACAGATTGTTTTGTTGATAGTTTAATGAAAAGAAGTGCATCTAGATTCATAGAAAGGCAAGATGAAAAACAAGATATACTAGATGAAAATAAACCAATCGAGATGTCTGGTGAACTAGATTTAAAAAGTATGGTTGGTAAAGTTGTTATGGGAAAAGTAGATGATTGGAGAAAAAAACCAATTAGTATGAGGAAGATTGAACTATGAGTTGCCAACACTTTTTTAAAAAATTAGATAACTTTTCAGTTTGTGCATTGAAAGCAGAAAAAGGATTGATAGAAGTCGAACCAGATTCTGAGAGTTGTGCAATATATCAATATGTTTTTAACGGTTCGGCAAAAATTGCAAGACCTTTCGAGTCAGAATTTTTTGAAGTAAAGGCAGGTGATTTCTTTTCGATGAAAGATTATCTTTATTCACCCAGAATGTATGAAGCACTAGAGGATTTTTATATGTTCGGATTTAACATTCAAAATAAAGATGAAGATTGGAATGGTAGATTATTAAAAGATGAAGAAGTCAAAGTTGAAAATGAGTCAGTTATTATATGTTTAGATGGAAATCCATTTATCAATAATAAAAGATTAATTCAGTTTGATTATGCAGACCTATCATCTAATAAGATATATGATGTAGAATTAAATGAAGGTGTTGTTGCCTTATTTACGAAGGTTTAGGAGCATCAAAATATAATCCTAATTGAGCCCATATTGCATCAGGATATAAGTTTGTGTATTCATTTGTTTTCTTGAAGTACTCATCCCATACAGATTTTTTTGCGTCAAACTTTTTATAGTATTTCCAAAAATCAGTATCATCTCTTTGTGAGAGCATATAATGGTGTAATATGTAATTAGAATTATCTCGATGTACTTTTAACATAGTTCGATTGTATGCTTGAGGTGATGAATTTTTTAAAATACATTTCACCAAGAGAGTTATACTATACACAACCATGTATAATCCATTTGATTCTAATGGGTCGATAAATCCTTGACCAAGACCGATTGTGACAATATTATCACTCCAAGCATTTTTTAACACACTAGGTTTCCATTTAATTAATTTTGGTTCAGTAATAATTTTACGAGTAGTCCAAGATTTTAATTCATCAAGTGCATCATCATCGTTAATGAATTTATCACTAAAAACATATCCCGTTCCAGTTCGATTTTGTAAATCAATTTCAAATTGCCACCCGTTAGGTCTTGCTATTGATTTTGTAAATGGATTTATGCCATCATATTCAAGAGAATATACCCACGCACTATTCACAAGATGATGATTTAATTCTATCTCTTCACTATCCTTTGTAAATCTTCTTTCAAATCCAGTAGCGTCAACATATAAATCATAACCTTGTGGTAAATCTGTGATTGTATCTACAATATGTTTAACATCTTTACAATAATTTCTCATAAAATTGTTTATCAAGGTTGCATCTAAGTGATAACCAATATATTCGTTATTATATAATTCAACGTGGTCTTCTTTCAGTAAAGTTCCATCTTGATATGCTTGATACCACTCATCAAATAATCCTTTAGGATTATTCTGCCAAAAAGTTGTATAGAAGGGTTT
>Ga0066840_10000096_pt1 | contig 12680 bp, 9 predicted proteins | sample ETNtaG_32_FD_67281 | JGI IMG/M metagenome (GOLD analysis project Ga0066840, IMG submission 67281) | Marine microbial and viral communities from oxygen minimum zone, Eastern Pacific Ocean - ETNP201302PF84A | ecosystem: Environmental > Aquatic > Marine > Oceanic | place: Pacific Ocean: Eastern... | reverse complement strand
AAGATGTCACTATAGACTTGAGTAAATGTATCAGGATCTAATGCTCTATGACATTCAACAATGACATGTACATCTTCATCTAACATGTCCTTACCAACATCAATATAAAGTCTGTCCTGTCTCATGTTAAATCTGAACTGAACAAAAGCTCCATTGTTCAGAACCATATCCATAGTCTCCATCCAAGTCTTAACCATATAATAGTTAAGAAAGTCTAGAGATCCTACAGCATATAGGTCATTCAAAAAGATTTGATACTCAATACCAAATAAATTATTTCTAATTGCATTACTAGCAAGACCAAATACTTTAGTCACACCAACCACATCCGCAGGTAGTTCAAGGTATCTATCCCTGACTTCCCATTTTGTACCACTAGCTAGAGTGGTTGTTGTGTTTTGTGTTTCAAATTTTGTCTCATCAGCAGCAGTGAATAAATGCTTCATATAAGCAAGTTCAGTACCATCGTAGTGTCTCATACGATAATACTGGAGTGCGTCATCTATTGAATCCTCTATTTGATCATCGTCAACATTGATTTCTAGTACTGGGAAACCTAACTTTCTAAGACAGTAATCTTTGAGTTCAGCTCTACTGGCAGGTTCTGCCATAACATCTACCTACAATTTTCCTAGATGTATTTATATGAAAGTAGAAATAAACGCAAGTCCAATTAACCAAGCACAGAGACCACCTAGAACTTTATAATATTTTTTAATAGGTGTACCGAAGTATTGTTGACCGATCATCAAACATTTATGTGCTGGTGATAGTAAGTAACCTGAGTATTCAGTTGCTAAGAACCACACCAAATACTGTTGACCAAATATTAACACTAATGCAGAAGTCATACCTGCATACTTACCTGACGACCCCATAACCCATGCTGCAAGTGCTCCTACTATGGTTACAGGTATGATCATCTCTGGTGTTGCTGATTGAAGATATGCCATGACAGGTGCTTTGATGAGACCTACAACACCACCTAGTGCTAAAACTAATGTAGATATGATTGCAAATTGTTTGTTGATATACTTACCCCAGTTCCAATCTTTACACAACCATGCGTAGTAACAACACATAGCACCAAACCAAGGGAAGAAAAATATAGCACCTGCTTTACCTACACATAACAAAAACCATAGTGTTGCTATAAATGGTGCCCATCCTTTTAATGCTCTTTTCCAATCAAACTGACTTATGTTACTCATGTCAGGCAAGACACTTCTAGGATCTACCTTAGTAAAAATATACCACCATGTATACCCAAGGCATACAAGTAGAAAAGGAAAAGTATAATTCAACATCTCCCCATATGTTATACCTAGTGCTGCCATAGGAAGAATGATTGTCTTCTCTAATGGTGACCACCAATAGTAATGATGTGTGGAAAGATAATCTATAATACCAAACTCACTTCTTTTTCGTTTATCTGGAGGTGCAATAGCATCCAGTAATGGTGCTGACAATGCAACTCTACCTGGTATTGGTAAGACTCCTCCTATCACTGATGTAATAATAATCATGATGCGAGCGTCTTTTATGTATCTCTTTGCTAGAGAATAAACATCATCTAGTACATGATACTGTCTAATGTATCCTCCTATTATCATAATACCAAAGATGTAACCCATGTAGAGTTCTTTTTGCAATATTGATTCAAATACCTGTAACATAATTAAAATTAATAACCATTCTAAAAGGAGCGTTTGTGCAGGTAGTACCTGCGTGTCTCATAGTATGAGGAAATGTGACAAATCTATTCATAACAGATTCAACTTTAGTTCCATCCTCAAAAAGTGTGTATCCATCATTAGTATTCATATAGAGTATAGATGTTCTAACACAATCTGGAGTATCTTCATCCTCTACATCAATATGCATTCCACCTTCCATAATTCCTTTTGTAGATAATGATAAATTTGCTTTGATTCTTATCAAAGCAACTGGGTCTAGTTTTTCTAATACGGGAGTCAATAAGGGAAATGTACGTGCATGATTTTGATGTGCACGATAAAAAATATGACATAATTGCATATTGCCAACCAATTCTTCAGTAGTATATGGATCGTATAGATGACTTGTTTTGTTTATAATAGTACCCAAATGCCAATCAAATGAAAATTCTTTCATTTGATTAAACATATTAAAAAATCCTTGTTCTGGTAAGTAATTGTCAACTATGTCAATCATTTTTGTAATAATAAAATGTATATACCATTCCACCAAGATGAATAATCTTCTGGAATGTCTGTGAGTATCTTTTTTTCAAAGATAACTTTTAATTTTTTGTGTTTAACAAAATCTTCTACTGATTCTACCACACCTTCCATGTTAGCATCATCTACCATCAATATAAACTCGTCATCAAAAAACTGTAACAAATGACTCAAGTTTTTATACTGTTGAATTGGATCATGATCTGCGTCATAGAATATAGCATTACATTTTTCTGGTAAAGTTGCATCAATAATTTTTCCTTCAAACAATTCAAAATCATATCTTTTATCTGGCCACCAAGGTGGATTTAAAAATGCTTTCTTAGGATCTTTATGTTCATTAAATGAAATATCATCTCTCCAAGGAACATATGCTTTTTCAAAATCATCAACTGCATATCCCTTAGTATTATTATTTTGTAGTGCAGAATAAAAAGTTCCTCCTGCATAAACTCCTACTTCTAGATACTTAGTATCTTGATAAGAACATATATTGTTTAAAAAATTTCTAGTAATATCAGAAGTTAGTGATTCTATGTAAACTCCAGTATAGTTACTTTCTAATTTTTCTGCTTTATCAATAGAATCTATAATAAATTGTACTTTAGGATTTACTTTATTATTACCTTTACCAGATTTATATACTAGATCACAGTAATTACACTTCCAACAATTAAATTGACATGTCTTTATCTTTTCTCTCCATACATCAATAGGTCTTTCTTTAATATCTACATCTTCAATGTATTCTCTATACTGAGGAAATAATGTTTTTTTATCTAATCTCCATCTATTAATAATATCCATAGTTTCTGAAAGTCTAGTCATAGACTCTCTCCCATGCATCTTGAATACATCTATACCAAGATCAAGGAATTCTTCCCAATCACTTTTCCAAGGAGGTAGATTTGCTGCCTTAAGTGCAGCTGCACCATCAAGTGCATCCCATTTACTACAACTAACTCTACTGATTCTACTATTAAAATATTGAGGGATATCACCACCCCTAGTATTATTGTAATGATAGTGTTCTGGCATGATAGGACAGTTACCCCAACACCCTTCATTAGTTAATAAAGATAATTTAATAGGATATCCTTGCTCTGCACAATATTCTTTTGCTTCTTTAATTTCTAATAATCTATTTCTATCACGCATCAAATCTCTATCAAGATTGATGTAATGGAAACCTGCCTTTGCAAGTTCAACTACCTCATTAGGTCTTGTTACTTCTCTAAGAATAGTATTCTTGATATACAAATCAGGATATTCTTTTTGTATTTCACCAGTCATCACCCATGATGTATGAGGTAAAGTAACTATTCTAATACCTAAATCATATAATTCTTTGAAGTTAGTAATCCATGTTTTTAAATTTCTTTCATCTGGACGAACATATATGTTATTAAAAGTTGCTGATATAGGAATTCCACTTTCATCACTTAACCATTGTGCCATTCCAATTACATCCATTTCCATCTCTTGAGACATGAAAACTTCACCCATAGCATCTTGAGTAAAAGGTGGCATTCTACAGGTAAAATATAAATCAAATATATAATCTTTGTTTATTTTTAGAAAATCTAAAAATTTTGTTTCAATAAATTGTGGATTAAATTTTGGATTTATCGGCAGGCTAAAAACCTTATTCATTACTAGATTGATCTGTCAATAGTTTACTTCTAGTACTAGTATCTTTATCAAGGTATTTAATTTCTGATTCTGATTGTTCTCTTAAACGATCAATTCCAGATGCAACAACACCACTATATCTCATTGCAGCATTAAGCACTTTTTCTTGATGTTCTACTGGCATTTGAAGAATAGATTCTACATTTCCTGCATTAATTGTTCCAGTAGAAATCATATCAACAGCAGATTGTTTTGCCATTCTAGCAATCCAATACTTGTCCTCTTCTTGTTTATTACCTTGTAATGATTTTAAAATTTCTTCTTCATTGTCACCACATTCTTCTTTGATATAATCTAAAAAATAACCTTGTTCTTGATAACCTTGAAGAAGTTTCTTTTCCCATACTAACGAATCCAATACTTCCATATCAATTTCACATTGTATTAATTCTTTTTTCAAAGGATCAGGTTCTTCTTCCTGATTTCTTTTCAATAGTTGGATTTGAACTTGACCTTTTCTATGATTAATTTTTATTTTTTCTATAGCTTGTTCTCTTTGAGCTACTTCCATACAAGCTTGTTTAATAGCAGCATATTTTGTAGGTTGCTGTTCTAAAACATAATTACGACATTGATATTCTGTTTGACCAAAGGGAGTGTGTCTTGAGTGATCAATTATCCATTCATCAAGTTCGTTTCTCTTAGAGGAAAGACGGCTTGTCTCTTGACGCATCAAATTTTCTGGTTTTTCCATCGCTTTCATATAAATTCAAATCTAGTGCATCTTTTCTGGGAAGTTCTGTCCCAAAATAGTTTTCATATATTATATTTATCTGTGTTATACTACCACTATTTTCAATATCTGTCAATAATGTTGAGTTGTATGGATCACCTTCCCCTTCGTCAATCGCAAATTGAGTTAATAGTTTAGCATGTTGCTTCATCACTGTAAGAGTTTTTGTTTTCATATCATCAGTGATTGCTATCTTAGTTTTTGTTGATGAAGGTTTATCAACATCACTATCACCACTCCATTCACTTCTTTTCTCTCTAACATCAGCCCAACAACGACTTGCTGTAATAGCAGTATCTTCGTCTACTATATCTTCAATAGGTTTAGATGCTTTAAGTGGTGCGATATAAGTATCGTAATCTGATTCTTCGCATCCACATACGGAAAATTTTATTTTAGAATCACGAAAAATCAAAGGAGAATTATTTCCATCACGAAATATTTCTGGTAAATCCTCTAAATCTGCAATAAAATATTTATTAGCCATTGTTAAAATTTTTTATATTTCTAGTAAGAAGGTGGAGTAACACCATATGTAGTTGGATTTATAAAACTACACGCATGTCCCATAGCAGCAGAGGACATTCCATTTTGTCCTTTAGGTTCCATAGTATTAGAACCCTGACTCCATGTATCTGATGTAAAACTCATTTTATATGAATTATTATTTTGAGCATTATTGTAATGTCCTAAACAATAACCTTTAAATGATCCTGATTGGAAATTTTCTTCACCAGAGCGTTCTACATTATATACACTGAGCTGAGCACCAGTATAATCATTATGTTTACAAATAGGTTCTCCACAGTTTCCTTGGTTTTTCATATAAAAATGACTCATATAACTTGAGTTTGCTTTACCCCATCCATCAGTTCCTGGTACTGTAACACCAGTAGGCCAACCAGTATTCCAAGTGTCAGTAGCAAAAGTGTAATAGTGTTTACTACTATCAATACTAGTCCATCCTCTCAATCTTCCTTGACAAGAAGAGGTGTAATGTCCACCAGTAGGTGAACTTGAAGCAGCACTACGAGTATGATTGTTAAAAGCAAATTTATCAACAGTACTATTAGCACCACCATTGGTGTAAATGTGTGCTCCTTCGTGCTCATAATCAATCATACATCCTAAATCTTCTTTATCAGAACCCATAGTATTAGGCATGGCAGTTCCAGATTCGTTGCTCAATTGCATTCTCCAAACATCATTATTATTTCCTTGGAAAGAAGAATCTAGACCAAATACGTACATATGAGTATCACTAGCACCACCGTCACCATAACACATAGCTTCACTCATTATGTTACCTAAGTTAACTGATGTATCGGTAGAATGAACAGTTCTATTTACATTTTTCCAAGGACTAGAATCTTTATAACCACCACATGTATATCCATGTGTGATAATTCTAGATCTTGCCCATGAACCAGCTCTATTTTTTCCAGAAGCATTACTACCTCTGGAGTTAGGCATGGCATGACCCATGATTGCTTGACCAGCTCTATGTTGTGACATATTCTATTCCTTATGTTGTATAGTAGTTGTAAGAAACATAGGTATTCCATCCACCGCCATCATCTTTAACTAATGTAAATGTATATACATCCCATGCGTTTGCAGTTCCAGTAGGAGCTCCAAATCCACCTAAGTATCTTTCAGTTTGATTATTACCATCAATTTGAACATTGTTTAAAGCATAAGCAGTACCACCATTTTTTGTGATAAGAGTAGCAGTTACAGACTCACCAGAAACAACCTTTGATGTTAAATTAGTACTGCCATCAAATCTGAAGTTAACTTGGAAATTGGAAGTAGCATCTCCACGGTAATGATATACTTGATAATTAGCAAGATCAAAGTTAAAGTTACCACTTATACCACTAGCAGAATCTTCAACAGATTCTTTTAGTTGTGCCTTAACAAATCCTGTTGTAACTGATAATCCACCAGCAGTAAGAGATCCAGGAATTGTAAGATTTCCAGATGTATCATACGTTGCTGTATTACCACCACCTGTTTTTAATGTGATGTTAGAGTTGTTTGCAACTGAAACTTCTGAGTTACCATGAACAATCTTGGTAGGATCTATAGAAATTGTTGCCCACTGAACTCCAGTAGCAGTGCTTTGTAAGTACTGACCACTAGTACCAGTACCACCACCAGCAGTTAGAGATCCAGATAATATTGCACCAGAAAGAGTTTTATTAGTTAAAGTCTGTGCAGTCTCAAGGTTAACGATATCACCAGATGATGTTCCACCAATTGTCTTACCAAGTACTTGACTACCACTTAAAACAGTACTACCGTTAATGTAAAGTACTTTACCAGATGGAAGATTAAGGTTATCACTAATATTCCATCTATCAGCAGAATTACTCCATGTAATAAACTGATCTGAACTTGCCTTCAATGTAATACCACCACCATCAGCAGTATCATCTGTAGGACCACCTGCACTGAATGTAGCACCAGTAGCAGATCCAGATCCACCGAATGATGAATCAAGTGTTACAGTAGTTCCACTTAAAGTAGTAACTTTAACAGTACCAGTAAGTGTTACGTTAGCACCACCACTTGATAATGCAACAACAACGCCTGGTGCAAGGTTACTTGTATCACTACAATTTGTAATCTGGTTAGAACCTTGTGTAATATTACCAGTGAAAGATCCAGCATCAACTGAACCAAGTTCAATGTTGCGATCCTTTGCTATAACAGCAACTGAATCCACAGTTGTTGTAGATCCTTGAACAGTCAAATCACCAGCAACAGTTAAGTTACCACTTACGTTACTAATGTTATCAACATATGTCTTAACCGCTTTCTGTGTAGGACATTTAACATCACTATTTTGTGAAAGAGTTCCGTCTGTTGAGAATTCATTAATAGAAGCACCTAACTGAGCACCGATAGAACCCAATCTCAAGGATGATAGACCAGTCAAGTCAAACGCAGAAGCGTCTAGAGTCGCCTTACCAGTCGCCTGTTCAACCTTAAAGAACTTACCAACCGCAAAGTTACCATCTTGGTCAGTAGAGACGTAGTAAACACGACCTGGACGAGACTCATCAATCTCTTGTGAAGGAACATTTACCTGATTAGGTAAGAATGGCCAGTTTGTTGATGCTCTATCTCCTGTACCAACGTCTAGGAAGTCATGTGCAGTTAGACGTACCTGTGAATACTTGTAACGAGTCTTGAATGATTGACCATCACCAGCACCAATTGTTTTCTCATCAGCAAATTGAAGGATTGTAATACCTGTTGCATCCGCAGCAGCAGAGGTAACCTTCATAAACTCATTATCAATCTTAACGTAGTCAGTGGCAGCAAAACCAATACCTGCAGCTGCAACACGAATAGTTGTTACAGAGTTATCAAAGTCTGCGATAACCTCATCCTGAGAAGCAACCTTTTGCTGTAGAATTGTAATTGTAGCACCCGATGTATGTCCTTGAGCACTTGTACCTTCCTGAGCACGATTCAATCTAACAGATGACGCTGTTGGGAATGATACAACCTCAAACATCTCATTACCAATGATGACGTTAGCACCAATAACCATTCCTGACACAGTATCAACTGTGACATCATGTGGAGATGAAGCACCTTGTGTAATGTTTGCTTGAATTGTTGCAGTTGTTCCTACATTATCCCACCAAGCAATTGTTGAAGTACCATTATGTGCAGCAGCACTACTACCTAATTGTGCTCTGGTTACTACTAAATTACCACGTCCGTCTGGACCAGCGTAACTAGAACTAGAGATAACGTATGATCCTGCATCATTGTTAGATCCATTGTCAACATACTCAACAGAACCACCTTGGTCTGGAGCAGATGATAGACCTTCAGTAACAACGAGGAATCCTAATTGACCTCTAACAGCATCTGTGTTATTAACAAGAGTTGCTGTAGCACCTGATGTAGCACCAGTAATTAGTTCACCCTGTTGGAATGTTCCTTTGATTGGAATATAGTAAATCTTTTGTGATGTAACTGATTGATCACTTCTTAGTTCACCAATAGCACCTGATGTGCCACCACTAATTCTTTCATTTGCTTGGAATGAACCACTAGAAGAACCTTGTGGATCAGTAGTAAGCATCTTACCAGCAACTGTACCATCAACTGTTGTCTCACCAGCGTCAAATCCTCTTGATAAGCAACCATATTTACCATAGGAAGAGTTACCAGATACAGCACGTATTCTAGCACCTCCAGTAGAGATGTAAGAGATGTGTGCATAATATGTGAAGGAGGACACAACCTCAGCAGCTGCTGTACCCTTACACCAGAACCCTACACCGCCTTCTAACACCTGTGTGAAGGCATCAAAGCACATTGACTTAAATGAAGGGGTTGGAGACCCGTCAAAGTGTGCGTGAGCGTCTCCATCAACCAATGCACCAATTGCAGCACCACCAATTGCAGAACAGTTCTGAATATAAGGTGATCTAGTAATTGGTGAAGCAGGGTCAAGTCTTATGTAAACACCCTTTGTAGTAGCAATTTCAATATTTTTATCATTAGAACCGTTAGGAACGAATCCTGTCATTCCTTCCATAACTAAATCTTTAACAATGTTATGTGTTGCGACATAAATCATTGTTGCTTCGCTGTTTATCTGATTAGTAACAGCTGAGATTGCTTTGTAACCATTTGTAGAAGTTACGTGACTCATGTTGCCATTGGTAATGGCAGTAGTAATGATTGTAGCAAATGTGTTAAGAGCAGCTGTCTGTGTAGCACACTTAGGACTGCTAGGATCATTTGTACCTCCAAACATTGTTTGGGTTTTTGTGTTACCAGCAGATTTAGTTACAGTGTTACTTTGAATTACTTCTGCACCAACTGTATCAAGATATCCAACAAGTACACCATCTTGTCCAGCATTTCCTGTGATAGCAGAACCACCAACATATGCAGTACCATAATCAAATACTTTATTGTTACCACCTGACTTCATGTTGTAAGCAAAGTCAGCAACAAGTGCTTGTAGACGTGACTTGACATTTGCTTCTATACCACTGACAGCACCGTTGTTTGCTACATGACGATGATATGCTTCATGAGCAAGGAATTCTGCGTTGCTTGTAAGTAAATCTGAAGCATCTCCATGTTTATTAGATAAAACATCAACATACTTGTCGCTAGTTGTCCATAGTCCACCCGATACCATAAGACCGATTACTTCTGTTTTAGCAGCATTAACATCTAAAACTTTAAGTGTTTTGGTTCCAGTATCATTCTCTACAACATCACCTCTTCTAAATGAAGTTAATGCAGAAACTGTTATTGTTATCTGATCTGAATTACCTGCAATTGGTTTAATAATTGTGTTTCTAATATTATCACCAATAAGAGAAACGAATGCAGGAATATGAATTGGAAGACTTTCTTCGTAAAGACCAGCTTTAACATATACACTAATTGGATTTGTAGCAGTTGGTTTTAAATTTCCAGTTAATCCAGTGATATAGTCCATTGCATAACGAACAGTTCTGAATGCTCTAGAAATTTGAAGACCATTATTAGTATCATCTCCAGTCTCAGCAACATAATAAACACTAGGTGTTGTATTGTTATTTTCCCATCTTGGAAGTAAAGGAGAACCACCAACTGTTAAAACTTGTCCGCTTGCAGCTGCTTGTTGAGCAGCAGTACCAGTTGATCCAGCTGGAAGTGCAATTCTGTTAATACCACCAGCAGCCTGATAAAGTAAGTCACCAGTTTCTTGAAGTACCTGTGCAGCAGCACCACCTTGTGCAATATAATTCCAGTAGTTACCGTTGGTATCTAACTCAGGAGCTTGTGCAGCACCAGTAGTTCCAGAAGTTATACAGATATATGTGTTTGAGTTTCTGTTAACAATGTCACCTTTTTGATACACTGTTGCAGAAGACCAAGCACCAGTCCACTTAAATCCTTCAACTAAAAGTTTCCAATATGCTGTTGATGTAGGAGCATTACCTGTTGTAGATGTTGTACAAACATAAGAATAACCACCAAATCTAACAACATCACCTGGAGCATATGCTGTTGAAGTTGCATAATCTCCTTGAGCAGAAAATCCAGTTGTAACAACAACCCAGTTAGTAGTATCTAAGTTAGGTGTTGATGTTTGACCAGTATGATTTGTTTTTGCAGAATAAGTATATCCTTTGAAAGTTACAATATCACCAATTTGATATGTTGTACTAGCAACCCAACTATCTTCAAATTTTAGACCCTCTAAGTAAGTAGCGAAATTAGTATCAGAAAAAGTAGCACCTGATGTATGTCCAGTAGTAACACGATATTGTGAATTACCATACTTAACAACATCGTTTATTTTATACCAAGTAGTTGCAGCCCAGTCTCCTTTACTAACAACACCTTCTGTGTGAAGTGACCAGTTGCTAAGATCAGAAGAATAAAATAAATTCTCATTTGCTGCTGATGTATGATTTGTTGTACATACATATGCATTTGCACCGTACTTGACGATATCGTCAATGACGAAAGCAGTGGAAGTAGTCCAATTACCCTTCCAATTAAACTTAAGTCTGCCGAGTCTAAAATCTGCCATTTGTAAAAATCCTACTTAGGTCCGTTAGTTGTGTGATCATATGCTTTATTTAGTCTTGCGACTAAGTAACCCTCATCGTCAATGAAATAGGTTATTCTTCTAAAGTCAAACCTAAATTGTTGATACTTATCATCTGGGTCGTTAGATAATGTTTTTGGTCCTGCATTAGCAGTGACATATTCAGTACCTTGAAGAAAATCGGTGTATTCTTCACCGTCTAATCTATGAAAATCAAAAACTGCATCTTCAGTAGATCTTGCTACTGTATAGTACAGCATACCTTCCGAATCTCTTCGTAAAGCATGAACTGTAAAATCGTTGGAGTTAGCAACATTTTGTTGTGTTTCTCCTGTACTTGCACTAAGATATAAAGCCATTACGCTAAGATCCTCCAGTAAGTTCCGTCCCAAATAAACTGAACATAAAGTCCAGCTACATCAAGAGTGAAGCAGTTATCAGTATTACCAAATTTATTTAAGAATAATTGGTTACTTCCAGTTGCCACTTCTAAGCTAGCATTATTTATTCCCCAAGTTGCTTTGAAGTCAACGACTTCTAGCATATCGCCAACATGAGGAACAATTCCTTGAGACTCATAAGGCATGGTAAAGGTTAATGCTGAATTTGATGTGTCAATTAGATATCTTAATCCGCAAACTAAACTTCCACCACTATTTTTAACTTCCCATCTGGCTCTTTGTAACTCAAATCCACCAACATCACTACCGTCATGTACAACAGCGGTCTTTTTTTGGGTGTCAACAGTTATCTCAGCATTAGCACCTGTAAACTGTGCATGTTCTGGTGTATTGCCTTTTCTAAACTGTACCTGCGTGGTCATTTCATCTACGCACTATCTTTCAAAGTATATTTATGTGTTAGATAATCCAGACCTGAGTAAACGGTGGTTGGAAGAGTTGTACTTGTACAAGTGCGATACCAGAAATTGTGACATTACCACTTCCAATATAAGGAGCACGTATATATGCATCGTCTGCATTATTAACATTTGATATTCTTCCAGAACCTTGATACGCATGAGTGCGAAGATCAATACTATCTCCCGTGATATCAATTTCAACTCTTGCTTGTTCCGCAAATGTGAGTAGTGGATCTCCTGAAGTTCCTCTGATTGCAAGAGTCCCACCCTGACTGATAAGTTTGGAGGTTCTTGCTTGAACACCTTCTCCAATAAAGGAGAATAGCATTTGCTTCTCCAATGGATTGAAGGTAAGAGATTCCGCTGCACCACTGAGTTTTCTGAGAGAACCGAATCCAACAAAGTCTCTTGCTCTGAGAACAGTTGCATTTCCAAGAACTTTTGCTGTACCAGAACCAATATGTGCAGGAGAGAAACGTGCAATAGAATCGCCAAGTGTCTTGACTGTTCCCTGACCAACTTTGTCTCTTGCTCTTGTGGTTGTAGCTTGACCCAAGAATGAGAAGAGCATTTGCTTCTCATCTG
>Ga0066840_10000092_pt1 | contig 13099 bp, 10 predicted proteins | sample ETNtaG_32_FD_67281 | JGI IMG/M metagenome (GOLD analysis project Ga0066840, IMG submission 67281) | Marine microbial and viral communities from oxygen minimum zone, Eastern Pacific Ocean - ETNP201302PF84A | ecosystem: Environmental > Aquatic > Marine > Oceanic | place: Pacific Ocean: Eastern... | reverse complement strand
TCTCCCGGAAGCAAACGCCAAACCAAAACAGGGGACATTTCCTGGGGATCCAGGGACAAAGTGTCCTCACCTCAAAGTGTCCTCATAGTAACAACTTTCCCGGAAGCAAACGCCAAACCAAAACAGGGGACATTTCCTGGGGATCCAGGGACAAAGTGTCCTCACCTCAAAGTGTCCTCATAGTAACAACTTTCCTGGAAGCAAACGCCAAACCAAAACAGGGGACATTTCCTGGGGATCCAGGGACAAAGTGTCCTCACCTCAAAGTGTCCTCATAGTAACAACTTTTGTCCCGTCGCGTTACACGACGGACACCGTTACTTTAGTATTGCGCTAATTGGAGAAACCATTGAAATAGACCTCAATTCGAGCTCCAATTCAGATACCCCCGGAAGCAAATTTGCTTCCGGAGCTCTTGTCCCGTCGCCATCCTTCCCCAGGTGCGCGCAAACGATGCCGGGAGGGAGGGGCGGCGGCGGCGGCGGGTCGTCGTCGGGCGGCGGCGGCGAGGAGGGCGTGGCTCAAGTACACCCCGACGAGCTGCGCGATGACGAGCCGCAGAAGAAAATGTTCGCCCGCGAAAATCTCTCGGTTCTGTTGCGAGCAAGCGTACATGGCGCAACAGCGGAAGACATCTTGGAGGCGGGTCAGGCGATGAGCAACCGGAACCTGTTGGACCACGTGGACCAGGATGATCGAGAGCGCATTTTGAACCTGCTCAAGGACGCCCTCTACCATACCGCCAGCTTCCTCAACACCAGAAACATGCCATTCTACGACGAAGCAGCTGCTCCGTGCCAAGAAGTGCAAGCCCTCATGGAAGGCAAGAACAAGGAGCAGTGGGTGATCACCGCGTGGCATGTCGGGCAGTTGGTGGCGGTCGACCCGGCAAAGGAGCAGGACGCACCCAATGGGCTCTCGACGTGCATCACGAGGACAAGGTTTGATGCTCTGGCGAGGAAGGTAAACAGCGACACCAAGCAGAACCAGGGCATCTGTGCTGAGATCCTGCAGCTGGTCACTGTGGGGCGGCAGTACTACAAGGTCGTCGCGTTCTCACTCTTCCACCAAAAGTTCTCTCTCAACATCCCGTTCTATAATGGCGCCGAGGTCCTGATGAAGACGCTGACCATCGAGACAGCCCCTCCAAAGGGTAAGATTTGCGAGCATCACCATAACAAGCTGGGCAGGCTCAAGATCAGAGTCGATGGGGGGGCGCAGGTCACCTACCCACACGTCGAAGGTAAAATGCCCCTGGCCCAGCTCCATTGGGCGGTCATCTTCGACTCGAATCGTCCCACCTACGAGATCCGGAACTTCACAGGTGGCCTTCCCACCTACGTCGAGCAAGGCGGCCAGACCATGGAGTACAACCAAGATAACGGGTCGTGGAAGTGCGTGATCAGTACTGTCGGCCTCGTCGACGTCAAAAATATCACGCTCCCTCAGCTGGACCCCCGCGAGAAGTTGCTGGACCCCAACCCGTTCCATTCCGTGCACGAGATCACGATGAGAGGCAAGAATATGCGCGGGGAGCTCGTAGCTTTTACGATGGCGCTCAACCTAAACGAGTTCAACACTAATAAGCAAGCGACCACGTACCTCAACAATCACAAGGACAATACGTTGGGGATCAACTTCTGCTTCAATAAGCAGGCCACTGCATTCGACATCTTGAACCAGTTCGTGGCCGGCAAGGGCACTCTCGCCAGGACCCACACGATCACGCGCTTCGGTGCCTATTCGCCATATCCCGTCTACATTTTGAACGACCAGTGGTGCATCGTCCTGCGCACTTACTGCCCGGATCCAATGCAGCCGGACTTCAAGATCGAATTCGGTAAGATATGCACCCCGGCAAAACTCGGTATCGACATCCAACTGTCCTTCTTCCCGCGCCATCCGATCGTGAGGTTGACGGTCTTCCCCGAGGTCGAGTACTACGTCCGGGACGCATGGAAGCGCTTCGTCTTCTGGAACTACTTCTTCCAGCATATCCTCATGGCCTACCACCAGGCGAACTATTACGCGGCGATTGTCAGTATCGCGTGGCTTGTGCAGGCCTTGCAGTTCCACGAGCGCCTCGGCCGCGTCGAGGGTCTGGTGGATGAGGAGTTCATGGTCTCGAGGCTTCGCGGTATCGAGATCCTCTTCATGTACGGCGATTCGGGGGCGAGCAAGACGGGCCAGAAGGACCTACTGAAAGCCTTCCTCGGGAAGCACAAACACTCGACTGTTGGGTCGAGCACGACATTCCCTGCGCTTTGCCAGATGCTCTCCTGGCACTTCAATGCCTCGCCCGTCATCGCAGACGACGTGGTGATGTCGAGATGGACGAATTGGGACGAGATCATTCGGATGGTATACGACGCCACTAGCCGCGAGGCCGCCTATGGCCGCTCCCAACACCCCACAAGCTCGTTCGCATGCGTGACGAACGACTACCCCCCGGACTTTGCCAAAAACGATAAGGGGCAACCCGACCTCGCGCTACTCGGACGTATGCTCATGTGCTACTGGACGGGCAAGCGCGTCGTGATGGACGGGACGGAGCGACTCAATGCAGCCAACCTCTTCCAAGAATCACTGCCCCTCATGGCCATGATGACCCTCGACCTGATGACACTCGGACGCAACCACGATGGTTCACTGAACGACAAGCCATCATACTCACTGAGCTACTTTGCAGGCTTAGCGTGCCAGAAGGGTAAGTACGAAGCGTGGAATCACAAGCTCTGGAAGCACAGTGGGCTCAACATTTACTACATTGTCCTTATCATTGCGAGCGCGGGTAAAGCACCATTGGAGCTCTACAAGAACACCATCGAGTACTACCTCAACACGATCGTCCACACCTTCAACGCGTCCACGAGCGCGATGAAACCCCTGAACTACTTCATCTACTCTCTCGAAAGGATCAGGGGCTCGGGGGTCGGATTTAACCGCATCGATGAGCACCTCTACGTGATACGCAAGACTTGGGAGATCTTCCCCGGAGACGACCGCAGGGAGGACTGGGTCTGCATCAAGGTTGAGGAGTGCGTCAACTTGCTCAACTTGCACCACCGAGTGAATCTGGATAAGAATATGCTCGACGACGAGTTAAACAAACAGCAAGAGAAGAATCACTCGAAGGTGCGCCAGACTCAGACCTACTTCCTGTTACCCGCCTTCCTGACGCCGAATCGCGAGAACATCCCAATGTCGCACTTTGAAAGTGCTGGCTGTATCGCATTCCGCCAAGACTGGTACAAGGAGCTCGCTGCTGGACAAGACAAGGAGCGCATCGCCCTCAGCCCCGACTGGCATCAGCTCACATTTGGGCAGACCAAGTCCGAGAAGCTTTTTCCAGAACCGCACCACCCCGCCGACAACGAGACGGTGCTCAGTCTCCTCGCGAACGGCACCTACCCCGGGTTGTCCGAGGTCATGGATAACTACATGCATTCCCCTTCGATTGCAAATCTCGACCTCGAGCAATGTGAGGAATATCGCGACCTCAATTACCTCAAGGCGACTTGCCGTCAGAACAGTCGCGCACCGAGTCGCCGCAGCACGTCACCCGCACCGAGTCATCGCAGCACGTCATCCGCATCGGTACTTGATATAACTCACTTAGTTAAATGATTTCATACTCAGCTGCTGGTGTGGAAACAATGCACAGGTCCATGCTAACGAACTGTCCGAGTTCTTAAACGTGTCCGACGATGACATTGGAGAGGCAATCGCGGAGGCGTGTGCGTTGGACGAGGACATTGGAGAGGCAATCGTGGACGAGGATATCGACATGGAAGTGGAGTCCGAGTCCGATATGGGGGACCTCTCCGACGACGGCGGGCTGGACGCTCGTGCCCAGGCGCAACTAGAGGCCGATGCCAAACACCGATTCGTGGACGGGCTCTTCAACTAACCACTCAACTCCGAGGCGTTGATCACACGCTTGTTCACCTTCACACTGAACGCGAGGCCGTCGCGCACTGCCATCGAGAAGGCGTTCTTATCAAACTGCACCCGCTGCGCCGCCTCGCACTCGAGCACCGCGCGGGCCACAATCTGGGATTCGGGGGCGTGTGTCACTTGCTTCACCTCCACTTCGGTGATAGCGCGGCTGAGGCCATCCGCGGTGACGATCTTCTGCAATGTTTCGGGGCTGCCGAGTACGGTCTCGAGCGCCTCGACGAGCTCTCTCGCCGTTTGCATGTATGCATCGGTATCGAAGGAGTCGTCGGTGCACACGGTGAGGAAGTAGGTTGTGCGGACCATCTACTCCAGTGTGGAGTAGTTGGAAATTAGCATGGAACCGGTGAACATGCCGAGTGCGTAGGCGACACCGATGCCAATGAGCACGGTCGGGAGGATGGAATCGGTGGTTGTGTCGAGTGGCTTGCAACACGCTTCTTGGCGTGCGAGTGGGGGTGGTTGGGGTGGTGGTGCGTAGGGAGGCTCGATCGTGGCGCGGAATTCGGGCTCGAGGGTGCTCGTCTCTTCGTCCGCTGACATATCAGTAGCGTACTAGAAAATGTCATTTGTCGTTGATGGTTGGGAGCGCGCGGCCACTGATCACTTGCACCATCTTCCCGGCGCTCTTTCGCATGTAGGCGTCGAGGACCTCCTTCCAATCGTCCTGGGGGTAGACCTTGATATCGACGTAAGGCCGCTCGTTGTCGCCATAGAACGGGTCGTTGGTATCACCGAGACGGAACCGCTTCTCCCATCCGTGGATACTGGGCACGCCGCGGAACATGATCTCCAGCAACTCGTTCATCCGGAAGTAGTCGATGTGCACGTAGCTGAAGTGGTTGAGTGTGAGTAGCAGGTGGAAGTGCGGGTGTCCCATCTTCGGCCCGATCTCCACGCCCGCGTCGACCTCCACCTTATCGATGTGCGTCTCGTAGGTATCATACACATACGACGACTTACCGCCACCGCCGTAGAAATGCTCCATCGCACTGTCTTTACGCGTGTGGTCGATCACCTGCCACCCGGCGCGCGAGATGTTATCGCCCTTCATGTTACCCACGTTGAAGCTCGCGAGTCTCTTACCGAACGTGATCAGCTCCGAGAGCCACCGGTCATTGCCGAAGAGCTCGTAGATCGCGTCGGCCATTTTCTGCAGGATCACGCGCCCGTAGTTATCGTTGGTGATCGCGCGATGGAGTGAGTACGTGATGAAGAGCCGCGACTGGCGTAACGACCGCTGCTGCACTAACGGCCGCTCCGGTATGACCCCCCAAGCTAGCTGGGGATCATCAGGCAACTCGGTCACGTAGCCGTCGCCGCGCCACATCGTCCCCGTATCCCCCCCAGCCGGCTTCCACTCGTCGCCCATCCTCCCCCGACGCGTAAAGAAGAACACCTCCATCCGGTAATCCTCGTCACGTCGCGGCTGGTTGCGTATGTCACGTTGGCGGACGAGCACCGACGGGTCCCACTGTATCGTGATCAGGCAGTTATGGTAAATCCCCGGCCTCACCGTTACCTTCTTCGTGAACGCACCGAACACCGCCTTCCTGGTAGCGTCGATGTTTGGCAGCGTCACACTCGTCTCACCCTTTCGCCACACCCACTTCCCGTCCGTTTGCACTGTGATCACACAATTACGGTGCTCGGTGCGCTCGATCTGTGAGTCGAACTGCCGCGTCTGGTCGAACCTTTGGAAGGTGTCGTTGAACAGCAGCCGTCTCTCCGCGTCGCGCACGATCGATTTGATCACCGGGTTCTCTCGATTATGCATCTGCTCGCCGTGGATGTACCTGTCCAGATCCTGAATCGCCTCTTCGATCTCGTCCCTTGTCTTCTTCGGGTCCGTTGCGTTCCCCTGCACGGCGATCGTCGGTACGTCCACCAACTTCGTCCACCCCGCCGGGAACGCCTGCTTGCCGTTGATGTAATCGCGCAAGTTCTGGAGGGCACTGTCGCGCGCCGCCGCCAACTCGGCCTCTTCCGCATTCTTACTATCCCTCTTCTTGATCTGCGACATCAGCCCGTCGAACTCACGCTTGCCTTCCTTATGCATATCACTCGCCACTCTGCTCTCGCCTCCCGTCATCCCCGCGGCGTTACGATGCACGAGCCCCGCCTCGAAGTTGTAGCGGGAGTTGCGGATGAATAACCCCGGCGCCCGGTCCAGCACGCTCGCACAGTCGCGGCACACGTTGCCGTACTTGTGCGAGCGCGCGAGGCGGTGGTCGTTCATACCCCACCACACCTTGCTGTGTCTCGGGATCATTGCGCTCTGTGGGTACGTCTTCTCCTCGTTCACGCCCCTTCTCCACGCGAGGTTCATGTAGCGACGAAAGCGGAACTTTTGTGTGTTATTTGTCCTCATCAGCTCTTTGAACCTCTTACTCACGGCATCTGGTGTGATTCGCCAGGACTTCTGAAGTGCGTCCAGGTCGAGTGCGTATCCCGGCCAATCCATCGTATGCGGAATGTAATCCCCCTTCTCACGTCTCGTTTTAGGATCGCGGTTGGCGGTATTGGACGTTCCTACATCCTGTTCGGGTAGGGGTTTCTTTCTATGCTTCCGTTTGTCATCTTTGTCCTTTCTGCCTCCCTCCACCCAGTTCGCGACTGGCGCCTCGTTCAAAGCCTCGTCCCACTCATCGAAGAAGCTACTGTCGTGCAGCGGACGAGGCGCGTTGTTTTCATTCTGCTCGCCCCACTTCTTCCATAGCATGTTCGGCCAATGGTAAGTGCCCAGCGTCGAGTTCAGATCTGCGTACACGTGATACTCGTACTCGTAGAACCGCCGCGAGCACCGTTTGCATCCACGCGACCAACACTCGCTCTCACTGAAGACCGCCTTCTGGGGTAGGTAGGGGAGCGTCTCGTAGTGCCACGGCGAGTGCACCCAATCGATCACCTTACAATCGGACGCGAAGGTGGCCAGTATCACATCCTGCCATTTATCCACACACGCATTCAACGCCTTCTCCAGCTCGTCGGGATCCGCGTCCTCGCACATCTTACTGGTCGCGTTCTTCAGACACGCCGCGAGGTCTGAGTTCATGAATGTCTTCTGTCCTTTCTTGAACCTGAACACTGCCGGAAACACGAGCTCGTCACCTCGCTTCAACACGTGGAGGGGTTGTTCCTCATTAGATATCGCTCGCCCCACTCCTTTCGTCATCATCTCGCGCTTCGTATCCGCCTTGATGATCCCATCCTTTGCGGCTTTCCACGGAAACCCCCCCTCGTGCAAGTACACGCATAAGATCTTGGCGAAGTTGCGCAGGTGCAGATCGTCGTTTTGCAGAAGGTTCGTGTACAGGACCTCTTTTGGCACCCCGAGGTGTACTTTGACGTCGTCCACTTTCTGCACCTTGTCATCTTGGCCGGTATACAAGTTCACTTTGCTGCCGTACCTCTTCTTGTACAACTCCTGGTCCACCCCCCTGTCGTAGACCGCCTCGTAGTACGCAAGCTCGTAACACTCCTCGTGGCTCCATGGTGCGTGACGCGCCGTCCGCCAATGTGGCACGTACCCCTTATTGAGGTCCTTCGCGCGATGACACTCGCCGTTGCCATACGCGTTCGGCTCGAGACCCGTCATCTCCAATCCACACTCCTCCATAGCCTCCCATAACCCCTTCAATTGTCGAGGTACTTGACTCTTATTCGCATACAACGCCACAATCTTCACCTGCGCCTCCGTCCACTTATCGGCGTACTCGGGGTTGCACTCGACGAGCGTGTCCAGGAGCGACATCCCCGGCGTGCCGAACTCCGTCGAGACATGGTCCTTATCCAACGACATCGCCTGTGTACTCTCCTGCTCACCCGACTCCATCATTTCCCCCGCGGGCGTCGACACCTCCGGCATGTTATCCGTCACTGCTTGATCCACTGGCGCTGGCTGTCTCGACGTCCCCGCCTCCACATTCAGGTCAGGGTTATTCAGTACCCGTATCGATGACCCGGTTGGCATAGGAACGGGATCGGGCACCACCACCTCCCGACCAAGCAGCTTATCTATCCACTGACCAGGGTTCGGAAGTGCGTCCCATTCATCCCAATTGAGCAGTTTGTAAGCGAGTGGGCGGGGTTCGTCAAACCTCCATTTAGTCACCGCGGTATCATTTCGTTGTGGCTCGGTCATGTAGGGGACAGCCTCCCCCTCTCCATTCATCTCGACGTCCGCACCATCTCCGCCGTGTGGGTACAGCACCAGCCCCCCCGACATCCGGAAGCCGAGACATATCTTATCATCCGGTCCCCTCACTTGCTCGACACTGCAGACGTCCTTGCATATGGCACGCAAATCCCTGCCGCGCTCGAACGCTTTCTCGCCAGTGTCAGTGACGTAATGCCCGTCGATCTTGCCGGTCCAAATCGTACCCGTCTGTATCTGCCGTGGTATGACCCTCTCTGGCTTATTCTTTGTTGCCTTCTTCTTACCCCCCTCCGTTACGAGTGTAGACCACGGTGTGAAGAGCCCTCGATGGTCGTGTGCGACGTTCATCGTCCGGGTCAGTGGGGGCACCTCGAAGCCGTCACCCACGTATTTGATTTCCTTCTTGGGATGCTTCACGTGCTTCATGAACTTCTTGAGGTAGGCCGCGTTGAAGCTGTTCAGAGGTTCGTACACCATGAGCTTCTCATTCTCCCACTTGTAGTTCGGATTAGGACACCGCATCCGGATCTTGAACCCCCTTTGATACACTGGTTCTAGGTTATAGCTCTTACATTTGGGGTAGTAGTAGAGGCCGTAGAGCGCCGCGATGCTATTCATCACCGACATGCACTTATCGATCTCAAAACACGTGGTGACGTTAGGATTCCCATAGTTAGTGTCGTGGCCCGGTGTCACCACAGCATTCCCCGACCCCTGGCTCTGCCCCCCCTTGACGCCATCTGCCACCATCGGCCCGAACTGCACACCACACTTCACCAACCAATCCAGTTTGCCGAATATGCCATAATGGTGCATGGTGATCGCATCGCTCCTTCTTTTGGATGGCTTATCATCTCCATCATCGGCCGCCGTAAAGGAACTGCCACTGTAGTTGTGCGTCCCCAGTCCAATCGCAACCGTGGCACGCGCACTCTTGCCGAGGTGGGCGCCGCCACTCGTCCATTTCTTATCACCACCCTCGACATCACCTTTTATGCCCAACACCCCGCCCGATGCGTTGATGGCATCTTCCGGCTCGGTCGCTGGATCATAAAAGTAATCTCCATACTTCTCGTTGTCCGCGTCCCAGTACAGCGACGATTTGTCCCCCTTTAAATGATCATCGGCCTTTGATGGGTACCCGAGTAACAGTGCCATCAGTTGCTGGAACGCCGGGCCGCCGTGGTCCGCCTCCTCGTCATAACAGGTCATATGGCACCAGACCTCAAAGGACATCACCCTATGTGGCCACTCCAGAAGACGCTTCGTCCACTCGGCTTTCACACCGTCCACACTCGTCTTCCCACGCACTTGTCCGTACGGGATCGGGGAGACTGTTACCGACTCCTCCTTCAATGCATCAACTGCATCTTTCTCTTCTTTGGTCAATGGCACGGGTCCTCGTTTGGGGGCCTCCATCGTCACACGTTAGATAATCTACCACACGATTTCGTAGCCAGGGGGTGTGGCGAACCATCGAGGAACGGATCTAAGTTCACTCCAACCCGTACGGTAGATGGCATTACCCTCAATGCTCATCTGTAATCGAGATATGTAGCCCCGCCAGCGTGCCTGTGCCCTCACCAATACACGAATTGCCCGCACAGTCATTCTTGCTATGGGGTTACCAACAGCACTGGGATCGATCAATGTGCCGAACTTACGCTTCATGCCCCTGTTGGTGTGGTTAGAATTATGACACACGTTAGATAATCTACTCGAGGAAATCCTCTAGTGGCCGCTTCACTCCGCGACGTGATCGAATATTGTAGGCACTACGATAAGTACCCCCCATGATTGGCCCCTCTGTGTATGGTAGTCTGAGCATGTCAAGACTAAATGCCATACGGCTTATGTGTTGTCTCCAGTCCCAACGATCAAGCAACCAGGACCTCAGCAACCAGCGCACCACATTCATCCGAGTGACGAAGCTACTCACCGCCTTCCACAAGTACCGCGCCCGTGCCCGCTTATAGTGTTGATAGATTCGTCTCAGTACGTCCTCGGGCAACAATTCCACTTGCATGCCCTGTTGATGTGGTTAGAATTACGACGTCATCCCCTTCTTGATGTACTGTCGCATCACCGTCGTCCAGTCCGATTGCGGCAGTAGCTTCACCTGCAGGTACGGCATGCCTGTGATGCGCCGGGGGTCACCGAGTGGGAGCCCAACCGCACCCTCTACGTCGCCATTATAGCCCCGCCGGAACTCGTCCTGCATCATCTTGACGTTGATCTGGATCTGGCTGTAGTGCTCGATCGTCATCCAGATGTGGCAGTGCATGCGCGACTGCACCTCGCCCACCTCGACCGACGAGGTGAACTGCACACCGGGGAGGATCACGTCCTTCGCCTTGTCGAGGACGTAGTGGTCGTCCTTGGGGCCGAACTTGAGGATCCGGGCGATCGTCTCGTTCTTGGAGAGGTGATCGAGTGCGTTCTTGAACCGATTCTGTGACTCGTACGCCGCGGCACTCCCGGGAGTCTCGATGAAGTTCGGGTTGATTGTGATGAAGAAGTTGCTCTCCTGCTTGCGACGCGGCGTGTTCTTGTCCGCCTTGGGGTCGAAGTACCGAGTGCCATTGATCTCCACCGAGGGCGCGCGCACCACGTTGAATCCCGGGTACTTCCACGCCTGTGCGGCCTTGACGCCCGTGACACCGGCGCGCCTGGAGACTCGTTGCGTGACGACGCTGGTGGCGGCGCGGCGAACCATGTTGTTGCGTGCCTGGCCGGGGGCGGGGGCTTGCACACGACTCAGGAGCCGGGCGATCGCGTTACGGTCCGGGTCACTTGACATCCACTCACCTGGTCAGATTATACTGTCTCGGTGTCAGAGTGCTCGCCTTCTGAGGGAGTGCTTGCTTTTTGGCTGTACTCCTGGTAGGCCTTCTGGGAGCAAAACTTGTACGCGGTCAACTTCTTGCCGTTTTTGCCCTCCCACGGACACTCCGCCTTGAACGCATAACGGCCGTTGCTCAGTACGACCACCTCTGGATTCTCGACCTCAAATTTCTTCTTGGTTGTCATGCACGTCATCGTAACAGCAGCCATAACTCCAACACCACACTCAGAATATCCGCTCAAGACGTGGCCGCCGTTGCAGCCCAACTTCGACCTACAGAGTGACACCGAGGCCCTATACGTCGACGGCATCGGGCACATCGCGCAGTACCACCACTACATCGACAAACTCTGGTCACACGGCGTGATCTACTTCGTGCGCGACTACCTCTTCCGCGAAATCGAGGCGCGGTTGGAGGCCGGCGCGCGACCGAAGAGTGTCCGTCACCTCGTGGACCGATTAAACACACTAAATTCTAAGATAAGGGCACACGAAAGCGAGCAATGCCGATGACCCGGATGCAGCCTAGACCTTTGCCTTCTTCGCCGGTGGTGGCGGAACCACCCCCGTCTGCTTCAGCAGCCCCGCCAGCTCCCGACCGTCCGCCGGCGGAAGCACCGACGCCTTCGCGAGGTCGGTCGGCAGCGCCGCGGAAGAAGAAGACACCGACTCCATCGCCAGAAGAGACTCCTGCATCTCCGCCTTGAGCTCGGCGTACTCGGCCGTGTCGACCGCGTCGGGGTAGTGGTGCGGGCGCTTCTTGGACGTGAACTGCTCGATGTAGTGTGTGAGGTGGAAGTTGACGTAACGCTCGCGGGGGAGGAAGCACGGCTCCTTGGTCTGCTCCACGAGGAGACAGTCGCCGTAGATCTGCATCTTGAAGATGTTCGACGCCGTCTGGTTGAAGGGGAGGCCGTTCTTGAAGGGCCAGTAGAACACGGTCAAGTCGCGCTCGCGGTGCTTCTTGCGCATCGTCTGGAAGGACTGTGGCTCGTGGAGGGGTCCGTGCAGGTTGAACGGGCGCGTGAGGAAGGCGGCAAACCGGGCCTTCACCTGGTCGGAGACGCAGATGACCTCATGTGCCGATCCGTCCGCGAGCAGACGCACCGCAACCACGGGGGTGGCCGAGTTCACGCACGCCTCGTGGAAGTCTTGCGGCGAGTGGATCGTCGGCGAGTCGCGGCAGAACCACGCGAGCTTCGTATAGTGTGGGGCGGGCTCGACCACGGTGCCGACGAGGTTGTTCACGTACTCACGCACCTTGCGGATGCGCTCCTCGGCCTCTTGCTCGGAGGTGCCGTGGACTCCCTTCCATGCATTGTCGTGGATGACGTGCGCGACCACGGACTCCCAGTTGCAGTAGGAGCCGTGCTTCACCAGTTTACCGGCCTCGTTCCATGTGGGCATGTAGCAGTTGGACGTGCGCATCGGGAGGCCCGTCCAATCGCACTGGAAGTAGGTGACGCCGTGGAGTTTGCGCTTGCCCATTGTGTGTCTGTGTGTCAGTGTCAGTGTTGGAAAAATGCAAGCACTGCGAGTGTGCTACTGTCTTAGTGTTTGTTCTAGAAGATGTTATTGAGATTTCGTATTATTCCACCCCTATAATCGAGCTCACCCAATGCACTGTAATCTAGTTTAATAGACCTAGTAGACTTGTAAAAGACGTCATATGGTCCTCGTAGGAAACCGAAGCGTAACATATAGTAGGGACGCAACATCTTGCGAATCTCCATAACCGCCCGCCGCATAAGGTCCAGCAATCTACTGGTCCTTTGCCGCTTTGCATACCAAACGAGGTCGTCCGGTAGCCCAGTTACTTCCCAAATGGACCGCTTCGGCATCACAATGAGGTCAGAAATACACTAAAGTAGCCCGTCCACCTCGGGCCACGGGACGTCCACCGCGCTGTTCCCGTTGTGTGTCGAGCGCGGCTGGTCGCCATCGTGCTTCCACCGGCGCGGGTCGGGGGGCAGTGCGCGCGCGACGTCACGTGCGGCGGTGGGAGTGCGGAAGAGCCACCAAATGGCGGCGATCGCGAGTGCGGTCTGTACGGTTTCGCTCATCATGCTAGCGGATGAGAAATTAACACGCCACTCCATGGTCGGGTTTGCCGTCACGTGACAACACACGTGTCTGGA
>Ga0066840_10000090_pt1 | contig 13339 bp, 7 predicted proteins | sample ETNtaG_32_FD_67281 | JGI IMG/M metagenome (GOLD analysis project Ga0066840, IMG submission 67281) | Marine microbial and viral communities from oxygen minimum zone, Eastern Pacific Ocean - ETNP201302PF84A | ecosystem: Environmental > Aquatic > Marine > Oceanic | place: Pacific Ocean: Eastern... | reverse complement strand
TAAGTTGATATTTGATAATACAAAATGTCTTTCCCCAACTGGTCCAAGTAGACCAATAGAAGCAATTGTTTCTGAAGTAAATGAATCTGGGGTAATAACTAAAATAACCGTTCATTGTGCCGGTAAAGGGTATATCAAATATCCAACTTTAACACAAATAGGTGATCATAATATAACTTCCGAATCTTTTAATTTAATTGGAAATGATGTTGGAACTCTAAAACAAGTTAAAATCAGAAAAATAGGTATTGGATATAAAAGAAGTAAAGTTGAACATTATCTCGAAGATTGGGAAAGTGTACAATCTGCACAATCAAGTCTGGTTTTGGATAAAACACAGATAGGTATTCAACTACCTTATCTTATTCTAAATATCAAAAACCCAAGTGGAGACTTTACTGCTGGTGAAATAGTAAATCACCAAACTCTTGATGGGACTGGTAAAGTTGTATCTTGGGACTCTGGAACTGGTATTTTAGTTTTAAGAGAGTATAGTGGTGTTTTTATTAGTGATGGTGACGATATTATTGAAGGTGATGGTTCATCTGAAACAGGAACTGTGGGTACTGCATCATATAAAAAAACCAAATTTAAAATTGGAAATGGAATTGATGTTTGGGCAGATCTAAATTATTCAGTAGCATCTTGGTATGATGGTATATTAAAACAACCTTATAGTATAAGTTTAGATTTGAATTCTAATGGAACTGATGATATTGAATTAAATTTTGGTTCCATATTTGATGACGGTGGTAGATTCTTAAACAATAACAGTTTTATTTCAGATGTAAAATACATACAAGATTCTTTCTACTATCAAGTTTACTCTTACTTATTGGAATCCTCTGTTGAGGTTAGAAAGTATAGAGATTTACTGAAAAGACTTATCCATCCAGCTGGTATGAATATGTTTGGTAGAATCTCAACTGAAACTGTCAAACAAGTCAAAATGTCTTTCTCTCAAATAAAGACAAATATTTCAATGGTTATATGGGATTATATTGGCAAACACTCTAATAAACTCATTAGGGATTTTGATTTTTTATACAGTTTGTTGATTTTAGATGGTGATGACAGTGCCCCTTATAATTTAGAATTGCAAATGAGTAATCCTTATGGTGATTTTGAAATTGGTAAAAAAGTTTTGAATTTTTCAACAGAACTTTCCGGTGATTCAGTAATATCTCTTACTCAATATAGTCTTTCAACGCTTATAGGGTCAGGAACTTCATATACAACTGAATTAGAGGTTGGGGATTTATTTAGAATAATTCATCCAAACTATCCATATGGTGGTGTCGGGTCACAAACTATATTCGAAGTTACAAATATAATAAATGATCAACTTTTATCCTTCACTCCTCAGTACACAGGTGGGACTGTGTTTGACACATCATATGTACATGTTAATATGAGAATATTTAAAGTTGGAGCAGAAGCAACAGTCAAATCTTGGGATAATGTAAGTGGGCAATTAGTTTTAGAAGATATTAATGGTGATTTCATGATTAATACTGACATTATACAGGAAGGTGAAGTGGGTAATTGGAATTCACCAAAAGCTACAATTGCTAGTGAAACTGAATTGAGTTTTATTGAAACAGAAGTTGATGGTAGTGATTCTGGTGTCTTGATTCCACAAATATATTATCATGGTTCATATGCTTGTGATTACTTGTACAATGAAAATACACATCAAAATTATAGATTTAAAATAAAATATAAGAATTTAAGACCAGGAACACCAAAGAACAATGACTTTTACGAGTGGAATAAATTGAATGGAACTGTGTCAATTCCTCATGACATTAATTGTGATGGAACTCTCCAATTTTTTACATTAACTGGGGTGGGTACACAGTTTACACAGTTGAGTGAAGGTGATGTAATATCTGCTGGTGATCAATTATTCAAAGTGGTCAGTATAAATAGTGATACGGAATTGATATTAAATACTCGTTCAGATTCTGCTATTTCTGGTTCAGAGTTCTTAAAAAGAGAATTAATAGGCGTCTAAATAAATATTAGTGAGGATAAAATGTCTAGTATTTTAACAAATAAATTCAGAATACATAATGCTAAATCTTTTGTAGAAGGTTTTAGTGAAGCAGAAAAAACTAATATCTATACTGCAATCGGTAAGGTAACACCTTGGTCTACAACTGATTTATATTCGGGTGCTACAGAAACAACTGGTGATTTAAATCCACCAACTCCACTAGATCATGCTCAAAATGAATATGAAGTTTGGAGAAATATGTTTGCTGCTAAAAAAATTAAATCTACCGATATAACACATGTTATACCGAGGGTTAAATGGGAAGATGGTAAAAGATATACACAATATGGTGATTTAGATGACTCTTTAGTATATGATGTTATCAATAGTGATACACCAAAACCCTTTTATGTTGTAACTGATGAATTTAATGTATATAAATGTTTATTTAATAACAATATAGAATCATACGATAAACCTATACACACTAGCACAACCCCAGAACCATATCCAGATGGTTATATTTGGCAATATATGTATACTGTCTCTCCTAGTTCTGCATTTAAGTTTATGACAGAAAATTTTATCCCAATTCAAACTTTAACAGAAGAACCAGTGGGTGCTAGTGCTTGTTCATCAACAAATTTACAATGGAACGTTCAAAATGATGCTAAAACCTTTGGTCAAGGTAGAATCGATGTAATATCAAGAAGATATGGTTCTGCTGATAGCTCTGGTGATGGTTATGTTTTTGCATCTGGGGTTATATCGTCAATATCTAATGTCACTAATGATTTAAATGACGGTGACTTGACAACAATCACTATTACAACTACCTTAAATATGTCTAATGGTTATTACGATGGTATGACAGTTTTCAGTCCATCTAGCAGTAAAGCTTTTGTAATAAAGGGTTATACACAAGCAACTGGTGGAGATCAAATAGAAGTTTATGGTAATGCCACAGGTTTAACCGGAACTATTCAAATACTCCCAACAGTCGTTGTTGATGGTGACGGAACAGGTGTTCAAGCAGTTCCAATTATGGGTGCTTCAGACAATGCTTCCGATGAAAATCAAATCGATAGTGTTTTAGTATTAAATGGTGGTTCTGGATATACCACCGCGACTGTAAGTTTTGTAAATGCTAGTACTGCCACAACTGTGGATGCAAAGTTTGATGTCATTATACCACCAATTGGAGGTCACGGTAGTGATGCTGTTGAAGAACTTGGTGGTTTCTTTGTTATGATTAATACTAAATTCGAATACAACGAATCAGGAACTGGTAAGAATTTACCTGTTGCAAATGATTATAGACAAATTAGTTTAATTAGGCAACCAAAACTCAATGAAGGTCCAGATTATCTAGATGCTTCATCCGACTTATATATACAGTGTAAAACATTAGTTGTAAATACTACCGATATAGGTTTGAATGAGACTTTTGTTATTGACGAAACCATAACGCAATCTGTAACAGGTGCAACTGGAATAATTGTGGATGTTTTAGATGGTGACAATAGCACAAAAGAAATTAGAATAGTAAATGTAACAGGAACTTTTGATTTAACAAATCAAATAAGTTCACCATCGGCTTCAGCAAATTCAATTTCTAGTATAGTTGACGAAGAGTTATTAAAAAATTCTGGGGATGTTATGTTTGTTGAGCAAAGAACTAACATTCAGAGGGATGAAAATCAAATTGAAGACATAAAAATAGTACTTGAATTCTAGTATAAATAGTATTATAATATAAAGTAAGAGGTTTATATATGGCTAAATATGAAACTAGAAAATTATTAACAGATTTTAATACTAGACCGTACTATGATGATTTTGATGTAGACAAAAATTTCCTTAAAGTTCTTTTCAAACCTGGAACTGCACTACAAGCAAGAGAGATTACACAACTCCAAACAATCCTAAGTGAACAAATCCATAGATTCGGTAATCATATATTTCAAGACGGTTCACCAATAAGAAATGGTACTTTCAACGTCGATGTAAATGTAAAATATATAAAATTAAAAGATCAATCTGCTGGTGTGGATGTATCTTCTTTTATTAGTGAACTTGAAGGTAGAACTTTGGTTAATAATGAAGGTTCTGAACCAATCATATTTGAAGTTAAGAAAGCTATCCCAAAAACTGCAACTGAACCAAATACTATCATAGGTTCTTATAAATCTGGAAGTGTTGAAATTGCAGGAGAGGAAACCCCACTGATGACTCAATCAGTTCAAGGTAAATTAAATAGAACTGTTGAAGTTGTTAAGAGGGGTGAAGATGGTATAGCATTAGATGCTGAAATAACAGGACCATCCTCCTTGGCGTCTGTAGTTGGAGATGCTTCCAAATTTATAGACAGTTATGATCCTAATGACCCAGAACACTCGGCAATATTCTATATATCAGGGTTTTTTCATAGAGTGAAACCTCAAACTATTGTATTAGATAAGTATGGAAACACCCCAACTTATAGAATTGGGTTGGAAGTTGATGAAAGTATTGTAACTCCTGCGGATGATGCTTCACTTTATGATAATGCTCAAGGGTCTTCAAACTTTTCAGCTCCAGGGGCAGATAGATTTAAAATTTCATTAAATTTAACTAAAAAAGAATTACAGGATAGTTCAAATTTAATAGATAATAATTCTTGTGACTTTTACGAATTTGTTAGAGTTAGAAATGGTCAAAAAGTAGATCAGATAAAAAATGCTCAATATGCTTACTTGGCAGAAGAAATGGCTCGTAGGACATATGATGCTAATGGTGATTTTGTTGTTAGAAACTTCACACTAGATATTGATGAATATAGTCAATCAGAAGTTGATGCTGCTGCCTTATTAAACCCTCCTGTGGATTTAACTGAAAAGTTAAAACTTACATTAGACCCTGGAAAAGCATATGTTCATGGTAGAGAAATTGAAACAATTTCGACGGTAACTCTTCCAGTAGATAGGGGTAGAGATGAATCTAGGGTCGAATCAGAAAATATAAGTACTTTTATCGGTAATTATGTTTATGTTGATTTTCCAGCACAATTGTTGACTGGTGAAGAATTCCCAACTATCAACTCAAATGAAAAATTGGAAGTCTTTAACAGAGGTGAACAACATATAGGATCTTGCAGAATAAAACAATTGAGTTACGATTCTGAAGGATATAAATTATCATTTTTTGACTTAAATTTAACATCTGGTTCATCGAAAGATATTAAATCTTTTAGAATTTCGGACACCTCTACTGAGGTTGTTTTGGAGGTTTCAGATAAAAGTGAAGTTGCAGGTTATACAGTAGTTTCACAACAATCAAGAAGCACTTTGTTATTTCCTATTTCAAAATCTTCTTTATCTGATGTGGAAAATGTTTCTCTTTTATATAATAAATATGTTACTAAAACTGCAATACATGATGGAGATAATAATTCATTATTATCAATAAGTGTAAATGACCCTGTTCAATTTTTAGGAACAGGTACTTTTATTTATAGTTCTCCAGAGGAATTAAAATTTAATAGAAGTAACTTTATTATAATTGATAAGCTTACTGGTGAAAATTACGACACCTTTAGTGTAAATTTTGATTCCAATGGTCAAGCCAATATAACAATCCCTAATAAGAATTTGGGTGGTCGGGAATTGAGAGTATTATATAAAGTTCAAGAAACAATTCAGAATTCAAAAACAAAAACAAAAACTGCTGACACGATTGTAATTGATAATACTGACCAAATTGTAATTGATGATGATACTGGCCAAACCAGATTAGATGGTATGAAAATAGTTGGTAAAACAGTTCCTCTTAATGGGTATCCTGATGTTATCAAAATAGTTTCAATAAAGGGTAGTGATAATGTTGATATAAAAGATCGGTATGAATTTGATAATGGACAAAGAGATTCTTTCTATGACTATGCCTCATTAAAATTAAAATCAGGTGTGGTTGTACCTGATTCCAATAGTTTTACTATAGAATTGGAATATTTTGAGCATCCTACATCTGGTGAGGGGTTTTTCTCGAAAGATTCTTATTCTGATGTAGATTATGAAGACATTCCAAATTATTTTTCGAAAAATACTGGTAAATCTTATAGTTTAACAGATGTTATTGACTTTAGACCAACAAGAGATGCTAATGATAATATTGTAGGTAGTTTAATACCTTATGGATCAGTAACAGATTTCTTGGAAATTACTTACAAATATTTCTTACCAAGAATTGATAAAGTTGTTGTGACAAAAGATAAAGAGTTTAGAGTTATAAAAGGGACATCTTCTGATTTTCCAGTAACACCACCTGATGATCCTAATGCTATGTCTCTATATATTATTACGGTTCCTCCATACACTTATAATGACAATGATTTAAAAGTTATTCCTATCCACAACAGAAGATATACAATGAGAGATATTGGTATTTTGGATAGAAGAATTGAGGAACTACAGGCAAGGTCTAATTTAAGACTTTTACAGGAAAAATCTAAGAGTGTCCAGATTAGAAATAATAATGGTGTTGATATATTCAAGAATGGTATACTCATTGATGATTTTTCTGGACACAGTATTGGTGATACAAATTCTTCAGATTATAGATGTTCAATAGATTTTGAAACAAATGAATTGAGACCTTCATTCTATAGTGATTCACACGAAATTTCTTTTGATTCTTCGGATTCAAATAATATCAATATGGTTAAGGTTGGTCCTTTATTATTGTTGGAACATACAGAAGTTTTACATCAATCACAACCTGCTGCAAGTAAACCTATAAACATAAACCCACACAACATGACCTACTGGTTTGGTGAAATTAAAATGAACCCTTCTTCTGATATGTGGTTCAGTCAAGATTTAAAACCCAGAGTCAACGTTAATGATTCTGGTGAAAATGATGCTTGGGAAAATTTATCAACAAGTGTTTCTTCAGAGTTGGCACAAGGTTTTGGAACTCAATGGAATGATTGGGAAGACTTATGGACTGGTAGAGAAAACTTTGTTTCGAATCAAGAAGCAGACCCATCTTCACTGGTCGAATCAAATGTTGTTAGATTGCAAAATAGAGAGACTCAAAATTATTTATTTGATGCTGTTGACAAGATCAATGTTGTAGGTTCTGGATTACCAAATAGAATTGAAAGAGATTTAACAAGTAAGAAAATAGACACCAGCGTTGTACCTTTCATGAGACCTGATGAGGTTATTTTCATAGCAACCAACTTAAAACCAAAGACCACATTTTATGGGTTCTTTGATGACACTGCTTTAAGTTCACCTGATATTGAACCTTGCTCTCAGATAGTTGTTACAAACCCTTCTAAAGTTTTTAATGACGGTTTGTATGACGGTGAAATTATAACTGGTGTTGATGGTGGAACTGCTAGAGTGGTTAAAAATGCAAATGATGGTAGTGGGTTGATATATGTTCAATTATTAACAGGTACACTTTCTAATGATGAAACTATTAATGGTGGAACTTCTCTAGTTCAAGCAAAAATAAGTACAATAACAACTCCAACAGAATTAAAATCTGATGCTTCAGGTTTATTGTGTGGGGTTTTAAATATTCCAAGTTCAGAAACTAGCAAATTCAGAACAGGTCAAAGACTTTTAAGATTGATTGATAATGAAGATAATAATCTGAGCAATTCGGAATCGGTAGCTGAAAGTAGCTACACTTCTCAAGGGTTTATGGATGACCCAGAAAATTATGTTGTTTCAACCAGATTACCATTAATCAAAAGGTCTAATATATGTGATGAACTTTCTGTTTCGAAAGATGTATTTTCCAGAGAGTTGACATCGATTAACAGATGTCTAGATTGGAAAGACCCTCTATCACAAACGTTTATAGTTGATCCTGCATCCAACAGAAATGGGGTTTTTCTGAAGTCTGTTGATTTGTTTTTTAAGTCTAAGGATGATACTTTACCAGTTATGGTTGAGATTAGACCAACTATTAATGGTTATCCTTCCACATCTACTGTAATTCCTTTTTCGGAAGTTATATTGAACCCTTCTCAGGTTGTTGTCTCAGAAGGACCAGATGCCTCAGAAGACTCTAATAAGAACACAAGATTCACTTTTGATGCTCCAGTTTATCTGATTCCAGGTGAATATGCAATAGTTGTAAAGACGAATAGTAGTCAATATCAAATTTGGAGTGGTGTTGTAGGGAATTCTACACTGAATACAGATGGAAGTTCCGATATACTAAATCCAAAAATATCTAAGCAACCATTAGTTGGAAGTTTATTCTCTTCTCACAATTCTGGTGTTTGGGATGCTATTAATAATGAATCTATAATGTTTAGGTTGAATAAATGTCAATTTAACACTTCATTGGAATCAACAGCAATATTGAATGTCACTGTTCCATCACAGTCTGAGAGTTTTGACTTGTTCAAATTTAATGTTTCAATGCTGAAAAACTTTTTTGGAAGTCAAAACCCAATTTTTAAATACCAACTTGGAACTTCTAATTTGGTTGAGTTTCATGAAAATAGAAATATTGAATTGTCCAATAGTAAATCTTTTGGTGGGAATACAACATTAAAAATAGAGGCAAAGATTCCAACATCTTCTAATACTGATGTTTCTCCTGTTATTGATATGGAGAGAACAAGTTTAATCACAGTTAGGAATATTGTTGATGCTGTTCAGTATGATGCTTCTGATTTGACTATACAATCTGGGGGAACTGGTTTTTCAACTGGTGAAAAATTATTCTTGACAGATTCTCATGATAATTCTAAACAAGCTGTTTTTGAAATTCAAGCAACTGGTGGTTCTATCACAGGTTTCACTCTCCTATCCTCACCTAAAGATATGACAAATAGTGTTAATATTACAAGTAACACCGCTGGACCTGATGATGCGATCGTAATTGCTGATAGTGAAACTTCACCTTCCGGTAGTGTTGCTGATGCTGTATATATCTCAAAGAGGGTAAACTTACAATCATCATATGAATCTAAGGACATAAGAGTTTATCTTGATTTGTATAAACCAGCAGAAACTGATGTTTATGTTTATTATAAAGTTGCCAGTACAAGTGATTCCGTTATTTTTGATGATAGGAATTGGTACTTGATGAAGCAAGTAACACCAGAGTATGTGGTTTCTGAATACAATAATGATTACAGAGAATATGTGTTTGGTACAGATCCTAACCATAATGGTGTTGAACTTGTGCATAACCAAACATTACCTAATTTTAATGTGTATTCAATTAAGATAGTTTTATCTTCTAATAGTAGTGTAAATGTACCCAAAGCAAGAAATTTGAGAGCAATTGCCCTACAAGAACCTGTCAGTGTATAAATATAAGTGATATAGAATAAGTTGAATTCTTTAACGTTAAAAGAAATCATTCTTATATTTTTTATGTTTTATTTTTTAGCACTTTAAGAAGTTTTCATTCTATTAATTTTTAAAGATAAGTATGCTTAATTCTGTATAAGGAACGACAAAGCACGGTATGGCTACCAATATACTTTCACAAATCGTTCGGGTCTGGTAGGACTAAAGCGGAAATAATTTTGAGGTTTCGCCAAACTTTTGTTTTTTTATAAAGGGGTAGAGATGGCTAATCCTACAAATAGAGAAGAACTAAAACAGTTTTGTTTAAGGAAACTTGGCAAACCTGTAATAGAGATAAATGTTGCTGATGAGCAGTTAGAAGATAGAATTGATGATGCTCTTAAAATGTATCATGATTTTCATTATGATGGTATCGAGAGAATTATAATTCAACATGAAGTAACTCAAACAGATAAAGATAATGGTTACATTACAATGAGTGATGCTATTATTTCTATTGAGAAGATATTAGATCTGAATACAGGTAGTTCAAATGAAATACTATTTGATGCTCAATTTCACATGAATTGGGATGCCCTATACGCTTTTAATCAAACACCATCTCAAATGCAATATTATACAGCAACACAAGAAAATTTAAATCTTATCAATCAAATATTAAATGGAAAACAAATTCTTAGGTATAGAAGACATACTGATAAACTTTATATCGATATGGATTGGGATAAAATTGAAGTTGGTGGTTATATTGTAATTCAAGCATATCAAATAATAGACCCAAACACTTACACACAAGTTTGGTCTGATAGGTGGTTAAGGGAATATACAACTGAATTGTTTAGAGAACAGTGGGGTCACAATCTGAGTAAATATTCTGGAGTTCAGATGCCTGGGGGTGTAACTTTCAATGGTGCAGATATCCTATCAGAATCTCAAACAAGACTGAGAGAACTTGAGGAAGAGTTAAGAAATACTTACGAAGAACCTCCAACTTTTTACATGGGGTAATTATGGCAACTAATCCTTATTTTAATAAAAACTACTCTTCACAATCAGAACAAGATCTGTATGATGATTTAATGGAAGAGTCAATCAAAATCCACGGAATTGATGTTAGTTACTTACCAAGACAAATTCAAAAAATAGATTCACTTTTCAAAGATGTTGAAATTTCTCAGTTTACAGCAACTCATGACATCGAAATGTTCGTTGATAGTGTTGAACAATTTGGTGGTGAAGGTGACTTCTTATCCAAGTTTGGTGTTGAAATTCGTGATACCTTAGAACTGACTGTAATGGTAAACAGATTTGACACTCTCAATATAGGAAGACCAAAAGAGGGTGACTTGATTTTCTTTCCTTTCAATAAGCAACTCTTTGAAGTTATGTTTGTTGAAGATGAGCAAATATTCTACACTCTTGGTAAAAAGTTTGTATATAGATTGAAACTGGAGCTCTTTGAGTATTCTAATCAGATGATCAATACTGGTGTTGAGGATATTGACAATATCCAATATAAAAATGCTTATTCAATTGAACTTACAACTACAAACGGAAACGGAACAGACTTTGTTGTGGGTGAGAATGTTGTTCAAGGAACTAATGCAAGAGGTAGAGTTGCTTCATGGGGAAATAACATTTTAGAACTTATTGATGTTGTTGGTAAGTTTGTTGAGGGTGTAAATGTGGTCGGTGATGGTGGAGCATCTTATGAGATAGATTTACCAGACAATTATGAAGATGTTGAACTCGACATACCAAATGATCCGTTATCTGATAATATTGACTATGAAAAAGAAGCAGACAAAGTAATTGACTTTACAGAAAATAATCCATTCTCCGAAGAAGATTATTAGTAAGTCTTATAAATATATTTGTTATGGCTCTATATAATGAATATTTTTACCACAAAACTATTTTTAAAAGTGTTGCTACTTTTGGAACTCTTTTCAATGATATAACAGTGAAAAGGAAAACTTCATCTGGTGATACCGTCAAAGAACTGAAAGTTCCTCTGTCTTATGCACCAAGAAGTAAATTCCTTTCTAAAATTGAAGTTCAGAATGCTGACGGTAGTATTAATAAAAATACTGCAATAACTCTCCCAAGAATGAGTTTTGAAATGAATTCCTTTTCTTATGATTCGGAAAGAAAACTTAATTCTCTTGGTGTTAGATATAATACAACACAAGATGATAAAGAAAAATCTATGCATAATCCAGTTCCTTACAATATTGGATTTTCTTTGAATGTTTATGTTGAGCATTTTGATGAAGGTTTGCAGATTATAGAGCAAATAGTTCCTTTCTTCAGTCCTTATTTAAATATCCCTTCGAAGTTAATCTATGATGATATGGGTGTAGTTGATGACGTTCCTGTACTACTTAATGATGTTTCCTTAGAAGAGAGTTATGAAGGTCAATTTGAAGATAGAAGAGTTATTATGTGGACACTAAGTTTCACTCTTAAAACGAATATATTCAAACCAGTAAAAGATTCTGGGTTAATTCGACAAGTTGAGACTGATATTATCTCAACTCCAACAGGGGATTCTGGTGAAGTAACCCCACAGGAAGTGCAGCAAGCACAAGAGTTTGGTGTTAAATCAAAATCTATTACAAAACCTGGACTTACAGATCAAGGTGAACCAACAACGAAAGAATCTGAATCAGTTCCAAAAGAACAAATTGAAGCAGATGACAATTTTGGTTTTATTGAAGACTTCCTAGAAGGTATCTAATGTCAAACGATTTCAAAGACATAGAAGAAGTGTTGGATATTCTACCAGAAGACTCTGAAATAAAAGACTTGACAGAAGTTCAAGAGAATGATATAGTAGAAGTTCAAGATGAGTTTTCAGAGGAAATGCAAGACAGTCGCAGAAAAGATTATAAGTTTGCGAGAAAGAATCTGAAAAATGCTATGGAGATTGGGAACGAAGCTTTGGAAGACTTGATAGAGATTGCGAAGAGTTCTCAACAACCAAGAGCATATGAAGTCATAGCAACTCTTGTTAAGAATGTTTCTGATGCTTCTGATAAACTGATGGATGTAAATAAGAAACTTCATGAGATTGAAATCATTGCAGAACCAGAAAAGAACTTGAAAAATATGGATAAACTTGAACTGAATCAACAGAACAATACTTACTATGTCGGTTCAACTGCTGATTTACAAGAACTTATCAACAATACAATGTCAGATAAAGAATTGATAGAAATTGATAAAGATGATGAGGATGAATAAATGCCAACTTATGAATATGAATGTACAAATTGTGGCCACAGGTTTGAAAGAATCCAAAGCATAAATGACGAACCTCTGAAAACTTGCGTTAAATGTGAGAAGAAGACTCTGAAAAAACTGTTTCACACTTCTGGAATAATATTCAAAGGTTCTGGTTTCTATACAACAGACTATAAGAAAAAAGGGAAGTGATGGAAACTCCCGAACAAGATATAGAACATTTTCAAGGAAACCCACTTGTTAAAAAAGTTGGAGCTCAAATCCAATTTACAAAAGAACAAGTGGAAGAATATGTTAAATGCGCTCAAGACCCTTTTTATTTTATTGAAAAATACATGAAGATTGTCACCATTGACTCCGGTGTTCAAGTAATCAAACTCTATGATTTTCAAAGAGAGATGATCAATAAGTTTGTGAATGAGAAGTTTATTCTAGCAAAATGTGCCAGACAGTCTGGAAAGACTATTGGTGTTGAATCGTTCATTCTTTGGTCTATTTTATTCAAAGATAATTATCGTGTCGGTATGTTTGCAAATAAGTTCGATACATCTAAAAAGATTCTAAAAGAAATTAAATATTCATACGAACAACTTCCTATGTGGTTGCAACAAGGTGTTGTTACTTGGAACAAACATAGTATAGAACTTGAAAATGGTTCTTCAATCACATCGTCATCAACTTCTGGTGATGCTGGACGTTCAAGAACATATAATTTAGTATTCTTGGACGAGTTTGCCTTTGTCCCAGATTATGTTGCTGCTGACTTTTT
>Ga0066840_10000089_pt1 | contig 13343 bp, 6 predicted proteins | sample ETNtaG_32_FD_67281 | JGI IMG/M metagenome (GOLD analysis project Ga0066840, IMG submission 67281) | Marine microbial and viral communities from oxygen minimum zone, Eastern Pacific Ocean - ETNP201302PF84A | ecosystem: Environmental > Aquatic > Marine > Oceanic | place: Pacific Ocean: Eastern... | reverse complement strand
TGATACGAATTGGTAAGAAAATACTTGAAGGACTTGTTCTAGCAGGGGTAGTAACCTTTCTGGGACTTGTATTCCTGTTTGAGATATTAGATTTGTTTATAGTGCGACCAATATATCAGAAATTGTTTAAAAGGAAAAAACCGCGTCGTACCCCGCGTAGGGTCTCTAAATAATTCGGAAGACTATGTTTAATCTTGGTATGGATACTCTAGAGGGAAAGTTCGTAATAAAAGACGAGGGTAAACTCCTCGAATTCGATAGGTGTGGTGACCTTCCCGATACGTTTGATCACCTTATATCATTTGAACCAACGGTTCCACCCGAACCTCATAGTGTTAATGATCATGTCGAAATGAGCAAATGGTCAGAATACTTACAAGAACTTGTTAAAAGAGAAAGGAAGTAATGGCAATAACATGCAATGGAATAGCAGCAGGAGGTATACCTCTTCTAACAGATATTACCAATAGCACCTTTGCTATTAATGAGACGTTAACACTCAGTGCAACAGCAGGGGATGTCATTACAAGTTCTTCTATATCATTTCAAAATCCTGCAGATTTAGATGGTCAACTAAACATAACTTTTGGTAACCAAGGTGGAACTGGTCCTATCACAGTTACAGGAAATTGGGACGATCCATTTAGTGATCAGTTTACATATGTTGAGAAAGGCACAGATCCATCACTCTATCCTAAGACTCCTGTAACGGTAACTCAGGTTGGTAACATGCCTTCTGATAAGTTAATGTACAACCTCAATCAAGATAGTTCTGAATTTGTTACTAAAGGTCTTTTTCTGACAGTAGTATATGAAGATATAAATGGTGTGGCACAACCCAACGCAAATTTCTATCCCGAAGTGAAGCTATATAATTCATATGAACGAATACGTTCTTTTATTTCAAATTACTATACGTAAGATGCCCGCAGTTACAAGAGTAGGAGACGCAGACGCTGCCCATTGCACTGGAATGTCCAGAGCACAGGGTAGTCCTAATGTCTTTTGTAATGGTATTCCTATCTCTCGACAAGGAGATAAGAATACTACACACTTATTACCAGGCGTTCCATGTCCACCCCACTCTGCTGCAATAGCAAGTGGTAGTAGCACAGTCTTTGTAAATGGCAAAGGATGTGGTAGAGTAGGAGATGGAATATCAGGTTGCACATCTGTGGCAGCAGGATCATCAAACGTATTTGCAGGATAATTTATGGCAACTCGATTTAATAATGGTCTCCCAACAGTGGAGACAAAACCTAAGAAGTCAGCACAGGGTCGTGGACAACACACGAAGTACAGTGCTACATCAAGAAACAAAGCAAAGAAGAGGTATCGTGGCCAAGGCAAATAGAATCGTAGATGGTAAAAGGAATGCTAACATTCCTGTAGATATGTCAGATCATTTCTATGATCATGGCAATGAATATTGCAGATATCTAATTACAGACCCACGTTCTGACAGAAAACCTAAAAAAGACGTATAAATAACTTATTGAAGGATAGTATACGTTCGAGATGTCTTTGATATCGAAATCTTTTAAAGATTTCTCTTTAACATTTGAAAAGAATGCAGTTACCAACGATATTTTGGCACTGAAGAACGAGGCTGCGATTAAGGAAGCAGTTAAGAATATTGTTCTCTACAATTTTTATGAAAAACCATTCAATCCTTTCTTCGGTGGGAATATAATTGGTCTATTATTTGAAAACTCTACACCCACAATGGCATTAGAGGTTAAGAATAGAATAGAGCAGTCAATTGAGATATATGAACCTAGAGTTACAGCAGTTTCTGTAGATGTAGACTTTGAACCAGATCGAAATGAACTGAATTGTCAAATTAATTATTTGATATTAGGAATAAATCCTAAATTTGATGATGTTAGTGTAATCTTTAAACCATAATGGCATTTAATCAAGTTAATGCCCTTGAATTCAACGAGATCAAGGCACAAATCAAAGAGTATTTGAAATCACAGTCGCAATTTAGCGATTATGACTTTGAGGGATCGTCTTTGACTGTCCTTATTGACTCATTAGCGTACAATACTTACTATACAAGTGTAAATGCGAACCTTGCAGTTAACGAAGGGTTCCTAGAAACGGCAGTTTTACGAGAAAACGTTGTAAAACTTGCTAGGATGATTGGTTACACACCTTCATCTGCTAAATCTGCACGTACTACAGTTAATATTGCAGTTCAGACTCCGTTTCCATATCCACAATCAGTTACAATCGGTGCAGGATTGGTTCTAAACTTTACAGGATTGGATAATAACAACTTTGTTTTCTCAATTCCAACTGATACATCACAATCTGTAGACAGTTTAACAGGTATTGCTACATTTTCTAATCAAGTTTTATTTGAAGGATTATATTTAACAGACACTTTTGTAAAAGATACATCACAGAGACAGAGATTCATACTTACTAATGACAGAGTTGATACATCTAGTATGATTGTAGAGGTAACTTCTGGTACAATTACAGAGAAATATCTACAAGCTACTGACATTACTAAGATTGATTCTACTTCTAAGGTGTTTTTCTTAGAGGAGAGTGAGTATCAGATACCAGAAATACTATTTGGTGATGATATTATAGGTAAAGCACTCACAAATGGAGATGTTGTTACTGTAAAATATACAACTTCTGCAGGATCTGGAGCAAATGGACTAAAAGTATTTGAGAATATTGGAACATACCGCGATAATTTAGGTAATGGTATCACTTCTGGTATCACAATTACCACAGTTTCGTTCCCAGATGGCGGTGCAGAACCAGAATCTACGGAAGCAATCAAATTTTCTGCTCCAAAATTCTATTCTGCGTTCGGAAGAGCAGTTTCGACACGGGATTATGAAGCAATCATACCCCAAATCTACCCAAACGTGTCATCCATAGCATGTTATGGTGGAGAAGAAGCGGAACCTCCCGAATTTGGCAAGGTATTTTTAGCAATCAAACCAAAAAATGCTGATAAATTATCACTTTCAGAGAAAAACTCTGTTTTAAAGAAGCTCAGAGAGTATTCTATTGCTGCAATTCAACCAACAATCATTGATCCATCTATACTTTACATAGATTTGGTTAGTTTTGTATACTACAATCCAAATATTACACGTAAAACACCAGCTGAAGTTAAGAATTTAGTGATCACTACATTAACTGCACTCAATTCTGGTGCGGAATTTAATAAATTTGGTGGAAAGTTCAAGTATTCTAAGGTACAAAACATAATTGATGACGCAGAGAGGTCGATTACGTCTAACATTACACGTGTGACCATGAGAAAGAACATTACTGTTGATCTAAACACTCGTGTTAACTACAAAATTTGTTATGGTAACAGAATTAATCAACAAACTTCGACATCTCCTTCTATTGGGTCTAGTGGATTCAAGATTGTAGGTGACGATGTTAACACTTACTATCTAAATGACGATGGTACAGGTACATTACGTTTATATTACGTCAAAGGAACTGGTGAGTTTGAATACATTGATGGATTGTGGGGATCTGTAGATTATGATATGGGCGAAGTTACAATTAACGACTTAATTATTCAGTCTACTAGTGTAACAAATAATACATTACAAATAAACGCTACACCTAAGTCAAATGATCTTGTTTCTCTCAGAGAAACTTATATTACTATGGGTATAGATAACTCAGTCATTACTGTAGTAGAAGATACTATCAGTAGCGGTTCAAATCTATCTGGAACAGGAGTAATTCCAGAATCTAGCTATTAATCAATATGACCAATAGTTCTTGGAGAGTTGGCTCGTGGACAACACCTACCACGACGGTATCACAACCACCTGTACCGTCAGAAGTTAGTGCAGAGTCCAGATCCAAAATATCAACTAGCATATCAGGACAATTCCCTCAATTTATTAGGGAACAGTTTCCTACGTTTATTGATTTTGTCAAAGAATACTATAAGTCACAAGAATTAAAAGGATATTGCTTCGATATAATTCAAAACTGGTCGGATTATTATAATATTGACAATTATGGGGACTTAGTTACTACTACAACACTAATTTCTGCTGTTACAACGTCTTCTACAACGATTGACGTTGCATCTACTCGTGATTTTCCTGATGAAGGTCTATTATTGGTTGATGATGAGATAATTTACTATCAAAGTAAGGGAGCAACCCTATTTCAGACTTGTGCAAGAGGATTTAACGCTGTAAAAGCGGTTGGAGTAGAGTCTGAGTATAAATTTGAGTCTACAACTGCTGCAACACACACTTTAGGCACTGAAGTTGTTAATTTAAACAATATTTTCCCACTCTACATGCTTGGGAAGTTTAAAGAACAGTTCTTATCAACATTTCCAAAGAATTTTGCAACTGGAGTAACAGAAAGTACTGTAATTAAGAGAATAAAAGATTTCTACTCTTCAAAAGGAACAAGTAGGTCATTCCAGTTTGTCTTAAGGACATTATTTGGTGTTGAGTCTCAAGTGTCTTACCCAAGAGACAGAATCTTCAAACCATCTGATGCATATTACACTTCTAGAGAAGTAATCCGTGCAGTTGCGGTTTCTGGCAACCCAACTGAACTTGTTGGAGAAGTATTGTACCAAGAAGCGGATGCAAATGACCCAAATGTAGATTTTGCAAGAATTTACGTAAAAGGAGTCGTAGAAGTCTTTACAGAGAACGGAATAATCTATGAAATTGACGTAGATACTAATAATGCACTTGGAACGTTCGTAACTCCGTATAAAACTGTTCTAGCAGAAGATTTAGGTGCTAGTTTAACAGATACTACGGTTACAGTCGATTCTACACTTGGATGGCCAGAAACAGACGGTAGATTTAGGGTAGAAGACGAAATAATCAGTTATACCGATAAAACAGTTACACAATTCCTTGGATGTAGTCGTGCAAGAGAAAGTACAAGTAATGTAGCACATGATGCAGGACAGGAAGTGTTTGCTGCGTTTAAAATCTATGGTAACTCCAATGTTGATGGTTCAGAGATACAATTAAAGATATTTGGTGGTACTAGAGGTGTTACACTTGCAAGTGGTGGAAAATACTACTTACCAGACTCAAAAGTCACTACACCGACTGCACCTGGTTTTGACAGTCTAGATCCTATATGGGATTCATTTATATACAATGTTAGACGTGCCCTCAGAGGCGACTCAGCGACCCTAGGAGCGACTGGAGCAGATGGATCGGTTAGATGCACCGTTGTGACCAAAGAGAAGCATAGATTGGTCAGAAACGACTCTGTAAGAATATTAAATGCTCCAGAGGACATTTACAACAATAGTCACACCGTAGTTGGTATTGTTGATGAGTTTACATTTGAGTTTATCTTTTCAACACGTCCTGCGTTTGGTATTTCTGGATTTGAGTTTTATATTGCTAGAGAATTTGCTTTTGGATCAAGTGATGATAATTCTATTAATATTGCAATCTCAGGAACTACTGGAGACATACAAAACACTTATAAGTCAACTACTGATGCAATAGTCGCTAGTACAGGTATACCAACACATAAGATAGGACCTTTTGCTACTTCTGATCTAGATCCTGGTAACCAGAGATATTTGAAGCGTATTCCTCTTACACCAAGTATTAAATCAACAAAAACTGCAACTCCCATTGGTCAAATCGGTATTGGAGCAAATGGAGTCCCATTATTCTCATATAAGTCTGAAAGTAAGAAAAAGTATGGTGGTTTAAAATCTATTGAAAGAATAAGTGGTGGATCTGGTTATGATATCACAAACCCTCCTACTGTAGAGTTTGAACCAGAATATAAGTTAGATACAGTATATGCAGGATTAACTAGAGTCACATATAACGGAAATAGATATCAAGCACTGAATGCGGGTAGATCTTCCGCATCAGCATACCCAGTACATACAGCAGGAAATGCAACTGTGGGAACTGTTGATTGGTTATATGAAGGAAACTCCGCAACTGCAGGAGTTGTTATCACAGGTTCCGTAACTGCTATCAACGTTACTAACGGTGGAAGCGGATATACTACGCAACCAATCGTTTCTATCGTAGGTGGAGGAGCAACAAGCGGAAACCAAGCGTTTGCTACCGCACAAATTACGGACGGTTCCGTAACTGGTGTCAATATTACAAATGGTGGTGCGGGATATACAAGCGTTCCTACTATATCAATATCTGGTGGTGGCGGAACTGGTGCAACTGCAACTGCAGTTTGCAGAGGTCCTGTAGATACTATTTCAATTAATAATGCGGGATCGCAGTATACTTACGAACCAACTGTCAATCTAATCAGTGGTAGTGGTGCTGTTGCGTATCCATCAATATTAAACGGAAAGATAGAAAGTATTATTGTTACATTTGGTGGTAGTGCATACTTCGGTCCTCCTGACGTTATAATCACTGGGGATGGTATTGGTGCGACTGCATTTGCTACAGTTGACTTGAGTACAAACATTGTTACTGGTATTACTGTATCAAGTAAAGGTATTGGGTATACAGCGGGTGCTACACGTATTGATATTGTATATCCTGGTTCTGGTGCGATATTCCAAACTAAACTTACAGAACTATCTGTAAACGAAGCAGCAACAGGAAATGAACTAGGCAGTAATACATTTGTATCACCCAAGACTACAGATATCTTTGGTGGAGCTTCATTCCAAGGTGAGAACTATTTGATATATGGTGGAGAGTATGGATATCTTTATAATCCAAAACAAGTAAGATTTCTACTTAAGGATAGTATTGGTCTTGATACTAACGATACACTACAGGAATTACCTCCTACTGTACACTCACCTATTATTGGTTGGGCATATGATGGACACCCCATTTACGGACCTTACGGATATGAGGATCCAGAGAACACCGCACCCTTTAATGAATACAAACGTATTAGAAGTAGTTACAGAGTAAAGACATCTAGAGATGCTCTTCTAAGCGGTCTTGCAGACCCTCTAGGGACTTATATTGAAGATTATGAGTATGTGGAAGGTTTAGGTGATTTAGACCGTTATAATGGCAGATTCTGCGTAACTCCAGAATATCCAAATGGAGTATACGCTTATTTTACAACTATTACAGGAACTACAGGATATCCTGCGTTTCCATACTTTATCGGTGATGAGTTTTATGGAGAAGCGGATTCTGTTAACTGGAACGGTAATGGACTACAGAAAAACTTTACAGAAGACGCAATACGTTACAGAGCTCCATATGTGGGTGTAGATAACATTACCGCAAAGAGAAAACCATTAGATAACAAAATTGACTTCTTCCTAGCATTGGAAGACAGTACAACGTTGATTGTCATGGAAACAGGTGAAACTCTTACATACATTGAAGATGGTATTGGATATTATAGTTACTACCCATTTATCAGAGGTGGTGTTGCAGATTCTCTAGTAGTATCATCAACAAATAAATTTTCTTCAGCTGGTATTGACCAATACCTTGTAGAGGGTGGTGGTAAAGAATATAAAGTTAACGATAGACTTTCATTCGATAATACTGGAACTGGTGGAGATGGTGTTAGTGCTATCGTATCTCAGGTAGAAGGTGTAACCGTAACTGGACTTAACTTAGTATACGCACTTACCTCTGCTGACGGTAATAATCTATACTATGGTCAACTTGTCTGCTCTACTCCGCACTTCCTACAAGTTGGTGATAGTGTTACTGTTTCCGCAACAGATAATTCTTACACTAGAACATTTACAAGTAAGATTATCAATGGTAACTATCATTTTAGTTACTTTACTCTTACAAGTATGAAGTTATTAGATGCTTGGGCACAATCAACCGCATACACAACAGGTGATTTAGTATATGTCAATAATAGAGTTTATGAAGCTCAGCATCCTGCAGGAACATCTGGTACAACATCTCTTACACACACTTCTGGTACAGCATCAGACGGAACCGTGTCATGGAAGTATATAAGAACACGTACAGATGGTAATTTATTCCAAGATGGTTGGGCAAGCATTACAGGTGGATCAGGTTACGCAAATGGCACATACACAAATGTCCCATTAACAACTACTGGAGATGGTCTAACTGCTAAGGCAACTATAGTTGTTGCGGGTAATGCTGTAGCAAGTGTCACTATTACAGAGTTTGGATATGGATATGATATTGGAGATGAAATAGGTGCAGATGACGTTAACTTAGGTAATAGTGGTGGTTCTGGATTTACAATAACACTAACTCAAGTTCAAAGAGAATCTCAGTGTATTACATCTGCAGCACATCAACTTAAGGCAGGAGATCTTATTAGTATTTCTGGTGTTACCCCTACTGCTTATAATAAAGTAAATTACATTGTTGTTAGAACTGAGACCCTTAATAGATTTACTGTTAAGAGGAATTTTGCTACAACCACTGTAGCAAATGTTACAACAGGCAATAGTGGTAGTGCAGCAGACATTTTTGTCAAAGAACCAAATCTATCTTTGATAGATGGTCACTCATATATTTTTGACACATCAGATTCAAGTAATACAGGTAAAGTGTTGTCATTTACTCTTGATCCTGACAATACAGATATATTCACATATAAAAACACAATTGATGAAGTTAGAGATACAGTAACAAACGAACAAAACTCAATAACAATTAAAATGACAGAATTACCTGGCATTTTCTATTATCATGATGTAAAATACGAACCAAGTGCAACTCCAAATACTTTTACAGTTACTGTTGCAGCAAAAACCACTGCTCACCCTCTTTACAACTATGGGTCTAGTAATGGTTACTATATTAGTGGTGGTGGCAAATATACTACAGCAGAGTCCCCATCACTCTCAATGTCTCGTGGAGTAACTTATACATTTAATCAAAATGCAACAAGTAATGCTACACATCCAATTTATTTCTCTACAAGTGAGGATGCTTATGGTGGTACATTAAGGTATGAAGAAGGTGTTGTATACAGAATAAACGGTGATGTTGTAACATACTCAGAATATATCTCTGGATTCTCTGCAGCAACATCTCGTAGTGTTGAGATTACACCTCCAGTTACTGCTCCAGATACACTGCATTATGTTTGTGGAAATCACCTTGCTATGGGTAATGCAATTACCGTTAACAGTAATGTAACAAATAGTAGATACTTTAGTGTCATTAATGACCCAATACTAGGAACACACAGTATAACTAGCAAAACTGATAATAACGCTGTATACTTAATTGCAACTGCACCTGAGAGTGGATATAGTACAGGTGTATCATACTCTACTAATTCCATATATCCATCTGGAGGAGTTGCAACCATAACAATTGGTGACTCTGGTAGAAATTATCAATCCTTACCAAAATTAAGTGGATCTACTAGATCTGGATCTGGTGCAACTGCTATTGCAACTATTTCTGGTGGATTGTCAAATGTTTCAGTATCAAACTCTGGTTCTGGGTATAATCAAGCAGATTTGCCTACTTGCGTTGTTACAATGCCTGACTTTATAGACATCACTCTAGAAAATGTATTAGGTAACTTTATAAAAGATGAAATTATTATCGGTAAGGCAATTCAAGATAACAGTACTGCTAGAGGTAAAGTTATCTCATGGAATCCAATTACCTCTGTATTGAGACTACAACCATTACGTAATACAAGAACTGGTGCGGGTCAGAAAGGATATTTGATGTTTAATGATGGTAAGAAATATAATATCAACCCATCCCAAATTGATGCAGTTGGATATGCTGATGAATTCAATTTCCCTGCACATAATGCATTTACTGGAGATCCAGTCTTATATGTCGCAGCACAAACCAATCCTGTTAGTAACCTAATAGTAGGACAAACATACTATATTATTAATATAGGAGATGGTGATAGAGTTAAGTTAGCAGAAACACCACAATTTGCAGAGGTGGGTACAGCAATAACTATAACCAATTCTGGAACTGGTACACAAGAATTCAACATTAGGTCTAAAGTGTATACAGGTGGTAACTCTGTTGCAACAATTAGTTCTATATCTGGAATACAAGCAGTGGTTGCTGCAGCAGTCTCTGGTGCGGGTCAAGTAAGTGAGGTAACTATTACTACAGCAGGAACTAATTATAGAACTGCTCCATCTGTATTATTTGATGATCCTTATTATGGCACAATCTCAACTGTCTCAATTCAGTCTCAATCTGCGACAAACTATGGAGTTAGTCAAACATACACAGGTGTTACACAAAAATCTATAGCAGGAACCAGTGCAACTGGTGCGACATTTACTATTGTCACTGACGGAAATGGAACTGTTGAGTCTGTTACTGTGACTGCGGGTGGAACTGCGTACAACATTGCTGATGATATAACAATATCTGGAGCAGACCTAGGTGGTAGTGATACTACACATGATATGGTTCTTGATATCGCTACAATGACATATAGTAACCCCGCTACAACAGAAACTTTACTAGATGCTGCTATTGACTCAGTAACTGTAACCAACTCTGGATCAGGTTACCTGTCTGCACCTACTATCACTGCTCAGGGTGGTAATGGTATTAACGCTGCGTTAGATGCCCTAATAACAAATGAAGGTGTATCTGTAATTAATGTTGGAGCAGCTGGTCAGCAATATCAAAGTGCTCCTTTAATTAACATAGAACAGAAAGTAGGAACTGGTGCATCTGTACTACTTAAGTCATCTGATATGGGAGAGATACTTAAGATTGGTGGTGATAATATTACATTCAACTATAGTCATGATAGAACATTAAAACCAAAATTAAATACAACATATAATTTACAATTAGTCAGAACTCAAATTATTGATTACCTTGATGTGGTAGATGGTGGGCAAAATTTTGTTGCAACACCTGAGATTCTTTTAGTTGGTGGTCAGGGATCTTTATTTAACTTAGATCCAATAATTCAGAATGAAATTATACAATCAGTTGAAGTTTCTAATGCGGGTAGAGGATTTACATCTGCACCTACTGTACAGGCAAGAGTAAGTCATAGTTTTGTTCCTCTTAACTCTAACAGCACATTAAACTTCCCATATAACGCAAAAATACCAACAGGAACCAAAGTTACTCTTGTAGCATCTGCGGGTCAACTTCCTGCACCATTATTAGAAAATACAACATATTATGCGGTTGCAGCAACTATTGCAAACGGACTAGCAAGTAATCAGATCAAACTTGCAACCACTCTTGCTAATTCCAATACTGAGACTACTATTGCATTTACAAGCAATCCAGTAGGAGATCCTACTACAGGACAAACAATATTTACATTACAAACTACAGATTTGGGTGATAATATTATTGCATACATGAAACCCGCTACTTTCTCTATTGGAGAGAGAATATATCAAGGTGCATCTACATCATCATATACTGCATACGGATTTATTAAAAATTGGGATGCATCTGGACGTGTTGTTAGTGTAGAACTTGTAGAAGGTGATTTTGTAATTGGTGAACCTGTATTTGGTGAAGAGTCTGCAGCATTTGGTCAAATTCATGCATTCAGTAGAGCAGATGCAGAATTTGTAGTATCACCTGTAAGTACATCTGCTGCAACATGGGAAAGAACAACTGGATTCTTAGATCTTAACGAACAGCGTGTTTATGACAGTAATAGGTTCCAAGAATTCTCATATGACATCTCATCATCAGTCAATATTACAGAATGGAAAAATCCACTTAAATTTGCTGCTCATCCTGCAGGATTTAAAGTTGTTGGTACACAAGTATTATTACAATCTGTCAAAAAAGAGTATAGACCAAGATCTACTGTTAACTTAAGTCCTAGTGCTGATTATGATTGGTGGACATCAAATACAAATAGTGTTGGAACTACATTTAATGGATTTACAAGCATAACACCAAAACCATCTGCTAAGAACACTGGTAAGTTAGCAACTATTAATAACTTTGCATTAGCAAAACCAGATTATACTGCTTTTGTTCCTACAGAAGTTTCTATCTACGGAAAACAGTTATTAGACGTTCAGAAGATATTATCTTGTATTGCATATAAGATGGATGATATTAGTGATAGAACATTAACATTTGATGGATCTAGTTCTGCTGTAGTAGACGGAGCAACAGATAGAATTACTATTACTAATCATGGTCTAGTAGCAAATCAATTGGTAACTTATAAGTCTGGTGGAGATAGATTCCTAGATGCTAGAGATTTAATTATTAATAATATTGATTATATCGTTGAAGAGACTATTGGTTTCTTAAATGTACAATATCCAACATTAACATACAATTCGGCAACTTGTGCAAGAGATACAAGAATGGTAATTGCCTCATGGACAAATGATCTTAAGTATGGTGGTAACTATTTTACTATAACCGCTGCAGATTCTTACACAGATGGTGGGGCAGTGCAACACGTTGCGGGTGAAGAAGCAGAAACAATATATGCATTTAACAAAGCAAGAGATCTATGTCTTTTAGCAGTTACTAATGATCTTCCTGTAGGAACATATACAACTATAGTTCCACAAACAGATTTAAGTATTACAAATGATGCAGGAGGATGTGCAGACGTTAAGAGTGCCATTACAACTCTAGCAGGAATAGTAACAGGTGCTATTTCTAGTCCTTCAGCTGCATTACCTACTACTGACGTTGGTAACTATCCAAATAACAGATATGCAACACCTATAGGTGGATTGACAAATGATAGTCAGTATTATGTCAGATATGTAGATGCTAATACAATTGAACTATCTGCAAGTCTTAGTGGTAGTGCAATTGATTTAACATCACAAGGAGCAGGAGTTGGACATTCTCTAAGATGCTTTGTAGACGGTACTAATGATTCATTTAAGTTGAGAGTTGGTGGTATAGATCTTGATACTAAACTTGGGAAAACTGCAGCAACATCACAATTGATGCTCTCAGTTAACGGTCTTATTGCGAATCCTGCAACATATAGTTTAGCAAACGATATTGTAACATTTGTTACACCTCCACTAGCAAATAGTAAGATTATTGGAATGTATTATGATCGTTCAACTTACAGTAGTTCATTTGTATTAGATCAGATTGGAGATGAGATAAAAACATTTGGTACAGGTTATTCTGGACTAGGAACTCATACATTTGTAAGTGGTGTCACAAATGCGATACAGGTAACAGGTGGTTCTCAATTCACAGCACAGACTGGAACTTCTTATACACCTAGTACAGGTTTACTAGTCATAGACATCGGCACTCATAGTCTTACTACAAGTAATACAATCGTTATTGCAGATGGTGGTATTACGTTTACTTGTGATGCAGATAACCATGCTTCTAACCATGCTTATCCAAGATCAGGAGATCCTGCATCTGGCAAAACCCTTGCTATCACTGCAGTTGCAGGAG
>Ga0066840_10000087_pt1 | contig 13620 bp, 28 predicted proteins | sample ETNtaG_32_FD_67281 | JGI IMG/M metagenome (GOLD analysis project Ga0066840, IMG submission 67281) | Marine microbial and viral communities from oxygen minimum zone, Eastern Pacific Ocean - ETNP201302PF84A | ecosystem: Environmental > Aquatic > Marine > Oceanic | place: Pacific Ocean: Eastern... | reverse complement strand
ATTAAAATTATTGAGGAGCGTTGCTGAAGAGATAACCGATCCGGCTTAGCTCAGTTGGTAGAGCAGGCGGCTGTTAACCGCCTTGTCACTGGTTCGAGTCCAGTAGCCGGAGCATTTGGACCTCTAGCTCAATAGGTCAGAGCACCCGGCTCATAACCGGTAGGTTCCGAGTTCAAGTCTCGGGGGGTCCACCATTTAATTTCTCGGGCAAGCAAAAAAATAAATTACTAAATCCGGTGCAGAAGAAAGGTGCACATGGTATAATGGTACTATAAGGAGGTAGAGAGAGTGAGCAACCACAGTAAGCATTACGGAGTCGGAAAGATTGTCCGTCTAAGAGAGGAGCCAACCAGGAAGGGGCGAATCATGGGAGCCAGTCATGCCCAGGACCGGTACCTGATTATGTGGGATTGGAACACTGATGACCGTGCACAGGGCCTGCACTCCAGGATGGAGCTTTTACCAGCGGAAAAAATGTAATAATATTAACCAGTTAGGGGCCCACTTTTTAATCAGTAAGGGGGGCCTCTGTACAGGCCCTCTGAAGGCCCCTCTGGGTGGCCTCTGGAAGGGCCCTCTGCAGACTCACCGGGGACCTCAGGGTGGGGCCGCGCCAAGCCCTCGCGCAAAATTTCCCCGGGAGAAAATCAAAACCGAAGCCGTTTTCTCAACGCGGTTTCAAAAGGAGAGTGCTAAAAATGGAAAAAAATTCCCCGGAAGATTTTGGAAACGGAGCGGACGTTATTGCCTTTCCGGCCGTGGGTACATATCAATATAATGCACAGAGGTTATGGAATTACGAGGCTAGCGCACGACGTGATGAGAAGTGGTCATTGGTTCAGGTACTACAAACCATTTCAGAGCTATACGATGCAGACTTGGTAGACATCGATTGGGACCCAGCAACAGGAGAGCCTATTGTTGTAAAGAAGTTGAGCAGCACTGTTGAGTAGAGAACCTCAGATTGGTGATTTGGTAAAGTTTGACCTTAGGTGGGCAGACACCCACGGGCCAGACAATACAATTGCGGGTCCACCAATTAGAGGTGACAAGAACAACCATTGGCAATACGGAATAGTAACAAGCATACAGAAGCGAACACGCAGAGCGTGGGACCAGTATATTGTAGAGTGGAACGGGGAAGACCTGCTTTTCTTCGGAAGTGATGACAAGATAATCGTAGTAGGAGATAGAGATTGAGAGGATTAGAGCTTATGATTACTCGAGTAAAGCAAAGGCTTGTAATGGGTCAATCAATGGAGCAGGTCAGAAGCGACCTTATCGGTTCGGGGTGTGACGAAAGCTTGGTGTATTGGGCAACCCGGGCAGCAAAGTTTGAAATTGAATATGATGAGAGGTGCAGAGAAGATGAGCAATAACTTAAATGAGGAATTACAAAGAATGGTTAAGCATGCAAAGATGCTAGAAGTGAGCGGACCGGGAATGTATAGCGAGCTCATCGACCGGTATAAGTCAATGGCAAGTGGAGATTCCGGGGGCATAGCCTATGACGATGATGGAGCCCAGACCACCGTAAGAGACCGGTACTACTATGGTTATCCGGATGATTGGTTTCAAACAGTTCTCATTGAGTTGGGTTATGAAAAGGTGGGTGATTCGAACCATGACTAAAGAAGAGCTAAATCGTGAAGTTACACGAATTGTAGAGAACTACAAGGAAATGAGGGAGAACTCCTACTCAAGCCTATATGATGAAGCCATGTGGCAATATGCAGATATGGCAAACGGCGGGCGAGGCCACGACGGCAACACCACGTTTATTCGAGACGAGTACTACCAAGGATATCCGGATAAGTTCTTTATGTTGGTATTGAGCGGTTTAGGAGAGTTCGACCGTTACACAGCTATAGCCATGGAGGGTTCATGAATCAATATCATCCGGATAGAACAGATTCGCGGGGCAACACGTGGACCTTTGACCCCACTACATTCCGATATACCCAGGTAAATCCACCGGTGTGGCTGCTATCAGACAGTGAACGATTGCAGTCCGGACGCACGAACAAGCGAGGCACACCCAGGAAGTACGGTTGGGAACAGATGTATCGCAATGAACCAGACCGCCGGCCCGTATGCCAGGGTGATAACATCAACTTTATTTGTCAGTATTTGTATGATAACCCGGGTGCGCGTTACACGGCGATTCTGCGTGCACTCTGTGAACACAACCGTGTACCCTTTAGACGAGGTCAATACAGTACATACTTTTGTCACCGGGATATTCGAGTAAACGGATGGCCTTGGCAGCGCTGTGGCCGGGGATGGATGCTAACGCCTATTGGAATGGTGCGCGCCGTAGACTCACGCAAATACCCTGATTACAATGCCAATCGATTTCCCGGCTCCGCTCACTGGAATTCTCGATAACCTGTATACATTTTTAGCGCGTTTATTACGATCGTGTTATACCTATATCATAGGGGGAGCGGGTTGTGAACAGTAGATATCTTTTAATCAAACGATGGCAAGAAGATACCCCACCAAAATCAATAAGACTTCTGCCTCCCGGTTCTGTGGTCCGGCTTAAGACGGGCGAACAGGCCCGGGTACACCATGTTGGAGTAGGAAGGGTTCTTTTAGAGGACCGCGGCTGGGTAGATTGGCGCCTCATCGATGATCGAAACTAGTAAAAAGCAGCTGGCGCGAGACTGGATTCACGAAGCTTTTACTAAAAATCTAAGAATTAAAATAACCGCGCTCACTGTATCTTGCTTTATATGCTATATGAAATACAATGGAATGATCGGTGGGTGACGTATCGATACCATTCGATTGGAAGCCTGGCGATGCTGTTATATCAATTAACAATAATTCAAGCCGTTATATAGGAATAATCATTGAAATCGTAAAATACGATGCTTACGGGCCTTGCGCAATGGTTTACTGGCCCCGGGGCTTAGACTTCATTAATGTAGAATCATTAAGGCCCGCGTTTTTTTAATAAAATGTTATCTTTGTTAGTATTCTGTCTAGAGGATGGCGGATTGTGGGACTCCACAAAGGGCATCCGCCATATTTTCCGGGGCCCCCGCGGTCCGAAACCGCAAAGCGGATACTATAACAAAAATAAAACGGGCGCGTCGGTGTTTTCTCGTCGCGATTTTTGCTTTTTGCCTTTTTTTGACAGCAAATTTTCTATTATAGGCCAGTCTATTTTTCTTCTGGCTAAAACCTGAGCCTCTATGACTTCTAGTGAAACGTTATTTTGATTTATATAATCAATAAACTTGTCTCTTTCTAAATTTATTATCGGCCAAACTTTTTCGCGTTCCTCATTTTTTCTAGAACAAAGCGCCCAGGACCACTCCAGAGAGCATTTTACTTTTTCTATATATTCTCTTTGCGCGTCTATAACCATGTATATTGCAGATAGATCTTTGTTTGTAACTTCAACTTCTATTTCATGCTCTTCAGCAGCAGACATAAGTTTAGTGAGGTTTCCTTCTTCAAACGCCTTTTGTATATCTTTAAATTCTTCTTCTGTATCTCTGTCTTTGTTTAAATCTGGGTGTAGCTCGCGAGCTAAAGCATTTCTAATTTTTTTAAATGAACCATCCAGAGCTTCAGATAGATTTTTTGGTTTTTCTTTTTTTTCTTTTTTAGTAGCGGAAGGTAGTTTAACGGCCGAGTCTCCATGCATACAAAAAAACTCATACCTAAAGTCCAATTCGAATATTTCTTTTAATTTAGATTGTAGCTCTCTAATCCTATCATACTCTTCTTCTACATCGGAAGCTAGGTCTAATAATTGTTGTATGGTAATTTTATCTTTCACAATACTAATTAGAATTATAATATGCGTTTTAAATTATTCGGAGTTAAAATGAATAAACTAACTTTAAAAATGATAAAAGAAGAAATAGAGAGTGTGTTAAGCGTAGAATCGCTAGAAGATCTAGAGCCTATCGAGGATGCTTTTGCTGGCGGAAATAATCTTCATCTAAATATTAACCACGAGTCTATTACTAATGGCGAGACAAACGACAAACTAGAAACAACTAGCGTCTATAGAATGTCTGAATCTAGACTTAGAGAAATAGTAAGAAAAGTTATTTCAAGTTGATACTCCAGTTCCCTACAGGAAGCAAAGGAACAGATGCCGACTCTGCTCCTTTGATAGTTGGCAGTATGTCTCTTTATAACGATAGCACTTGGAAAGTTCATACGACTAAAAATGCCAACGAGGACGATGTTTATATATTGCAGGAGTTTGTAGACTATATAGCATACTGTCTTCAAAGGGACGATGTTATAGGTGACTTCCAAAAAATGGTTTTAGCTAAAGCAAAAGAAGGCATGGATGTTTGGCGTAAAAACAATTTTAAAGTAATAGACGGCGGCGAAAAAAAAGATTAATTTTTTAAATTCCTGTGCAGATTTCCTCATTTTAGTGTACTATTATAATGAATGGAGGATGTGAACATGGATTCCACAGCTACAGATTTTCAGCCTAGTAACTCTAAAAACGAAAAAAAGATGACTCGACGCGAGCTCGACAGCCATATTGTTAGGTTGATGCTCGAAGAGCCATTTTACGCTGGCGTCCTTAGAGGCGTTAACTACGTAGAAACTTGTGCTATACCTACGGCCGGCGTCTCTACAAAAGATTTAGAGATTAATTTTTACTGGAACCCTTATTTCCTAGGTTCTTTGTCTCGCGAAGAAATCTGTGGATTGCTTAAGCACGAATCTATGCACTTGGCTTTAGACCATACGACTAACCGGCGTATGGAGCCTCATATTGTTCACAACTATGCAACAGACTTGGCTATCAATTGCGATATTCCAAAAAATGAATTGCCTGAGGGCGGGTTAGTTCCTGGCGAAAAATTCAAGGATTTATCAGAAGAGCAAAAGAAAAAGATGGGCCAAGAGGCAATCGATCGTTATAACAGAATATCCGAAAAGATTTCTCAATTTCCTACGCACATGTCTTCCGAATGGTACTTTACTAAAATCCTAGAAGACCAAGATTTGTCAGACGATGTTCAACAATCCGGAGATGACGAAGCTATCGGTATGGATAGTCATGAAGGGTGGGGAGAGCTGTCTGAATCTGAGCGCGAGCTAATGAAAGCAAAAATCAGAAAGTCTGTAGAGGAAGCAGTAAAAGAGGCTGATTCAACCGGTCGTTGGGGTTCTGTTGGTTCTGAAGTTAGAGGAGAACTAAGAAAGCTTATTTCTAATGATGTAAACTGGCGCGCTGTTCTAAGGCAATTCTGCGGAATGCTTCGCAGAGGAACAAGAACAACTAGTTGGACTCGAGTCAACAGAAAGTATGCTGGCATGGTAGCCGGCGCTAAGCGAGGCTATACTTCTTCTATCGCTGTTTACATCGATCAATCTGGCTCTGTAGATGACAACTCTTTGGAGTTAGCGTTTGCAGAACTTAGAAATCTTTCTTCAAAAATTGAATTTACAACATTTCATTTCGATACTGATGTAGATCAATCTTCTGAAACTGTTTGGAAAAGAGGTAAAACACCTGAAGCAATACGAACTCGCTGCGGTGGAACAAACTTTGAAACAGTAACCAGGCACGCAAACGAAAACAGGCATAAGTTTGACGGATATATTATTATTACAGATGGAGAAGCTCCCAAGCCTTCTCCTAGTAAAATGAAAAGAGGCTGGCTGATTATACCTAACAGAAATCTTGTTTTTGAGCCTAGCAACAGAGATTTCGTTATGAAAATGAAGGAGGCATCATGAGTGGTATTTTTGCAAAACCAGAAAGTGCTCCAAAATCTGGAATACTTTTTTTACACGGACTCGAGGGTTCTTCTACCGGTAGTAAAGCCACACATTTAAAAAATCGATGGGATGCGGCGTGTCCTAGCTTAAGAACTGATTTAATGAGGCAGTTAAGCTCTTCAAAGGGAAACAAGCCGTGGACCGATCTAGAAGATAATGATATAGAGTTTGCTTTAAAGTCTGCTTATGAAGATGCAGTTAGCGCAGTTAGATATTGCAGCCCTAACATTATTTTAGGTTCTAGCATGGGAGGAGCTATTCTGTATAAAATGATCTGTGAAGAAGTAGTAAATACTAAAGAAACTTTTTGTGTATTTTTAGCTCCCGCAATTCATGAATTAACGCATAGAGACAATGCAATACCCGATATAAAAAACAGTTTTTGGGTTTTTGGAGAATCTGATACAATTATTTCAAAAAGTGAAAATCTAAAAATAGCCATTAAGTCTGGAGGTAATGTTATTTTTTCTCCAAACGATAACCATAGATTAAGCAAAGCTTTAGAAACTGGAATTATTGATGCTTCTATAGTTTCTTCTTTAGAGTTGTCTCAAGCTTTGTAATATTGATTTTTTCTTTCTATATTTATTGTATACGGAGGATTTAAATTGAAAGACTATTGGTATCTAATTTTAGATTTATTACGTAAAGAACAAATACAGAAACCTTTAGAAGAACATAGGCGAGTTTATATAGAGCCGAGTGTTTACGAAAAAGAACCCGGGTTAGAAAAAAAAGAAGAGCAACAAGAAAAAAGAGTTATTATTTTAGACGTTTAAGTGCAGATTATCTTCAATCATAGTATAATAATTCTATAAGGAGATATTCATGGCTTCAAAAAGAAAAAAAATAATAGCCGCTGCAAAAGAACAAGTCAAAAATCGCCGGCAAGACATGCTAGCGAAGCTTTCTGTATTAATCAAAAAAAGAGAAGATTTAGAAAGCGACGATTGTAACGAGTTCTACGGGCTGTCTAACGATATTGAAAAGATTTTTAACGAAGTAAAAGAGCTAGATTTAGTTCTAGAAAGAAAAGATAAAAAATCTAAAAGCATAACTTGGAAAGACCAAGAATATAAGCCTTCTATCTCTAAAAAAGCAAACAACGCAAAAATAGTAGACGAAGAAGCTTATAGAAAATCTCGCGAATATTCATCAAATATTAGTTCAGGTCCGGTTGCCAAGTGGCTTTCGCCAGGAATTTTAGTAAAAAAAAGAGGAAGCGAAATGGTTGGCTTAGTTATGGAAACTAGGTCAAGCTATTCTACAGTTTTATTTGGAGGCTGTGAAACTCTAGTAAGAAACCTGTCTCTAAGACCAGCTGATTGGGAAAATTAAATGGGAAGACCTTACCAAGTTGTTATATCACCTAAAGAAAAATTTTTTTTGACGCCTGAAGATATTCGTGCTTTAGCAAAGTTAAAAGAACCCTGGGCGCTAGGGTTTTTAAAAAACTATAGTCAAATAGAAGAAAATTATTATCCTAACGAAGATGATTTACCTAGACACTCAAAGCAATTGATTTATATTGCAAAAGACATTGAAAGGCTTGAAGTCGTTGATTTAGTCGTCAGATTTTGGCCGCCAAAGTATTATGTTAACGTGGATTCTACTTTAGGAGAGTCTGTTATAGAGCCGTGTACTTTGCCTTGGAAAACTGTTTACTATCCTGAAAATTACAGATACGACGAAGATATGACAGATGAAGAAATTAACGATAGAAGAATTAGGGCAATTGCACCTTAAAAATTAAAACTCTATTTATAGTATGTGTTTGATTTTTACGGTATAGATGAATTAAGAGGAAAGCTAGTAATATCATGCGATAAAAGCGATTTAGGAATTACGCTTTGTTCGTACGAAAGCTTTCTTATACCTCATTCAATAAGAGTGTGTGTATTTTTTCCTGATTTTACCTATAGGTGGTATGATGAACACGAATTAATATACCTTGAAAAGGAGCGCGCTTGAATATATCAATAGATCAGTCTATAAGAGTTTTTAATAGTTTAAAAATAGATAGCCCTAAAAAGTTTAAAGAAAAAAAAGATCAGTTTATATCGATGTCAAAAGGTTCCAATGGAGGCCCTTTATATTCGAGTGAAAATTCTATTAGCGTTAGAGATCATTATTATTCCAAGTGGTCAGATGACGACTTTTGCTACGTACTAAAAATGATTGAAGATTTATAAAATTTCCACTCCGTTAACGCAGCTACTGTGAACCCAATACAGTTTATTCTCGAATAGTATTAATACGGTTTCTGTATCAGATTCTTTCTGTATTAGCAAGACATAAGAAAACTCTGGTATCTTTTTAACTTTAAGGTCGTAAACCGTTTCTTCTGGATCTTCTAAGATTCTATCATCGCCGTTGTCTTCTATGGCCATAATGTCTTCTGTAGTTTTTAATAATTTATATTTACAATTCACTCATATTAAGTAATCGTTTTTTGGGAGTTAATTTTGAAAGATTATTATAAAATACTCGGATTGGACAAAAGCGCTACTCAAGACGAGATAAAAAAGAAGTTTAGAAAACTTGCTAACAAGTATCATCCAGACAAAAATAAAGATTCTGGGTCTGAGGATAAATTTAAAGAAATAAACGAAGCATATAGTACTTTAGGTGATTCTAAAAAAAGAGCAGAATATGATAATCCTAGCGCTAGATTTAATAGAGCAAACCCGGGATATCACGGCTATAGTCATGAAGATATATGGTCTCAAATGTTCGGAGGCTTTGGTGATATTTTTGGAAACAGAAAAACGAATACAAGAAAAAACGCAAAGCCTGAGGTTCTTAGATTTGAAATACCATTTAAAGAGCTTTTAACAGGAAAGAAAACAACTACATTTTCAAAAAGAGAAAAGCACATATGCGGAGACTGCTCTGGTATTGGAGGCTATAATGCCTCCCTATGCATGCAGTGTAAAGGTACCGGGGCTATAAAAATAGTGCAAAACGTAGGTTCTATGAGAATAGAGAACACAACGCAGTGCAACATTTGCAGAGGTAAAGGAAAAACGTTTGAAAGAATATGCAGAACTTGTGATGGTGCGGGCGTAGTAAGTAAGGTAAAGAACTACAAAGTGCATATAACCATGGAGGAAGCTTAGTTATTTGTTTATGTTGATGTAAAGTGGATCAAATTCCAAATATTCAACCTTTAGCTCTTTTTCTTGTTTGTTTTCTTCATTGGGTATACTAATAAACCCTAGCAAAGATAAAAAAGCTGTTATCGCAAAGTATTTCATTTTAACTCCTTTCGTAAAAAATTTAGACAATATTAACAACAGGGAAGTATTCGTATAACAGAATGTTTAGACTTTTAAAATTTTTAAAAGAAAAAATAAAAAAGTGGTTAATTTCTATTATTTTATTATTCTTCTTAAGAAAAAAAAGTAGATTAACAAAAATGGATAAAAAGAAAAAATCTATATCGATACCGGATTTACACTCAGACATACTAGACATGTTTGGATATCCAATTAGTTCATCCGATTGTCTATGCAAAAGAGACAAAATAATATATGTATACGGATACATGATGGTCGTCAAAGCAGTTGACGACGAACCAGAAATTTTAGCCAAATGTATCTTCGATAAAGAACCTGCGGCTTCTTTTTGCCTACAATATTTCAACAAGCACGGAAAACACGTTATTTCTGATGAGGTCGACCAAGCTGCTTTAGTTGTAACTGCAGACAAGTCTACTAAAAATAAAAAATAATATTTTAAGAATCCGGTGCAGATTAGTCACACCTATGGTATAATGGGTATATAAAGACGGAGACGCTATGGAACAAATATTTTCTATAATCAAAACTGGCATTGTTGTCCTGGTTTCTACTTGGATTATCACTTTTGTTTTTGCTAGCAGTTTTTGGTGGGGAACATATTTTTCCGTAAAAGCCATTGTTGATTTAATCTGCGGATGTTGTTAATGGTTAATAAAAAAACAAAGCGGATTATCATGTCTCAACTGCCTATTTCTCAAAGGCCTATTTCTTTAGACTATTTGAGAAATAATGTTATTGCAGACATGAAAGATATGGGCTACTCTATTAATGAACTAGATTTTATGAAAGCACTTTATTCTCTAAAGGATGAGCAAGTGCTAGTTTTTTTTGATAGCCGAAAAGATTCACCGGTTATCGCAACCCAGTATGGTTTCCGAATCTACGGAACCGAATAGGAGATTAAGTTGAAGAAAGAAATTAATAAGAATATTCGAGAGTTAGTAAGTGCTATTACTACAGATATTCGATCTCGAGATGAAAAAAAGCTAAAGTGGGCTGAATTTAAGAAAGAAAATAATGATCTTCTTCGTAATCTACTGGGCTTGCAAGAAGATGCTGACGTTAAGGCAGGCGATTTAGTAGGCTTTGATATCCATCCAGAAGAAAACTTGATTCTACTAAATTATACTTCACAGGCTCATAATATTTTACACGAGATTGACGGCGGATGGACTCCTGTTCTTAGGTCGATGAGAGGACTAGTGTACTGTTTCGGTAACTCTATGCAAGACATCAAGCTGGTCTCTAGAGGTTTCGACAAGTTTTTCAATCAGTCCGAGCTTCCCGAGACTTCTATCGAATCTTTAAAGTCTAGGTGCGGAGATAAAAAGCTGATTTGCAGAGAAAAGGCTGACGGCCACATGGTAGAATGCTTTTTGCATAAGGACAGGCTTTTTACTACAACGCGCGGAAAGTTTGGTACTCTAAGCGCCAAGCAGACTTTAGAAATGATGAATAGGTCTCATTGGATTAAGGCTGACTTAATCGGAAGAAAGCTAAAGACCAACTTGATGACTATCGTTGTTGAATTAATTACGCCAGAATCAGAGGTACACGTAGATTACGAAGGAGAAGAAACTCTGTGTTTGCTGGCAGCTTACGATCTAGAAGGAAGAAAAATCCACGATAAGTTTTTGAATTATATCCATGAAAGCATGCCAGATATTTTTTCAATCCCTGAGGTTTCTTACATGACCCTATCTGAAGTTATTGAAAATATTCAAGATAGAAGCATTCACAATAGAGAAGGGTGGGTTGTAGATTGTTGTGGAATGCTTGTTAAATTCAAGTATGAAAACTACATTGGAAAAATGGTTGCCTCAAAATTGAGCTATAAGTATATTATGAGGTGCTTGCAGAAAAACAGGCTAGAAAAGATGGTAAGTACGCTACCAGAAGAAATCAGAGAAATTTCTTCTATAATGGTTTCTGAGATCGAGCAAAAGGTAGAAGAGTGTAAAGAGGTTAATAGCCACTTGCCGCTTTACGATCTGCATTCTCAGTTAGACGGTGGAGAGTCTTACTTTAGAACGATTTGTAGAGAGTTTTGGAAAGAATACGGTATTAGTTCGTGATTAAACTGACAAAGGCGGCTTCTAAAAAAGTCAAACAGTTGATGTCTGAAGAAGAGCAGTACGCAGGCCTTAGACCTATGGTTCAAGGCGGCGGCTGCTCTGGCTTTAAATACAAGTTAGAATTCACAGACGGAAACGGAGACTTTAGGATATTCGAAAGCCATGGAATAAAAATTTTTGTAGACCCTAAGAGCCTTCTGTATCTAATGGGTACAGAGATAGATTTTGAAGATTCTTTATCCGGAGCAGGGTTTAGATTTATAAACCCAAGTGCTAAAAGAACCTGCGGCTGTGGAGAAAGTTTTTCTTTTTAATTTTTTTTTGTGTTTTTAGTGCAGATTTTACTAAACTGTAGTATTATAAGAATGTAAGGGGAAATGGTTCCTCTTCTAAACAAAAAGGGTCCAAAATGGATATCAAAACTTTCAGCCAAATTACTTCTAACCTTCCAGCTAACATCGCAGTTTTAATGCGTGGTCCAACAGGCGTCGGTAAATCGCACCTGTCTCGCGCAGTGGCTGATGAGCTTAGTCTACCATTCATTGATGTCCGTGGCTCGACAATGGACGAATCTCAGGTTTCTGGTATACCTGATTTCGAAACTTCAAAGTCAACCGGTGTTGCAACCTTCTGCCTTCCTTCTTGGTACGTCAGGGCTTGCAGAGAGCCAGTAGTTCTTATGCTAGACGAGCTAAATCGTTCTATGCCCCAGGTTATGCAATCGTTCTTTCAGATTGTTCTTGACCGAGAGTTAGGAAACAACGTGGAGGGTGAAACACTTAAGCTGCACCCAGAAACCCGAGTATTCGCAGCTGTAAACTGGGGTTCAGAATACGACGTTAATGATATGGACCCTGCTTTACTTCGAAGGTTTTGGGTTGTTGACCTAGAGCCTACCGTAAACGACTGGATTGACTGGGCAAACCAAAACGGAATCGACCCAGTCCTTGTTGACTTTATTCGTCAGCATCCTGAACATTTTCGTCCTGATGTAAGCTCAGTAGACCCGGGCACAGTCGTTCCTACTCCTGCGAGTTGGCACCGACTCAACGATTCTCTGGTCCACATGTCAATGGCGCCTTCTGATATTGCAGGAAGCAGAACGGATATTTTCTATTCTTTGTCTTCTGGATTTGTAGGAACAGAGGCTTCTATCGCTTTTACTGAATTTGTAGCAAGGTACGAAAGAGTTATTTCTGCCGAGGATGTATTGGATGGTAAGATTAGTGAATCTAAAGCCAAAGAGCTTCCTGCTTCTGAAGCTTTGTCTGTTGTCGACAAGTTGATCGAAAACAGCAAGGACAACAACTGGAATGAAAAGCAAGCAAAAAACGCTGCTAACTTTGCTCGAGCGCGAGGAGGAGAACAAATTGTATATCTCTGGACTGGTGTTAGCAAGACTCAGGTTCTTCCAAACATCCAGGCTTTGCATTCTGAAATTGGAAACGAGGTAGTTGATTTAGTAAGAAAAGCTCGCGGCCTAGGAAAGTAATCATATAATGACCAGGTGTACGCCTGGTCAAATCTGTATATAATTTGATTGTATTATATCTTTAGGAGAAACATGGTTACTAGTTCTTTAAGCATTTTGTTCTGGGTTAGTGTAGGGATAGCCTTGTTTTATTCCGGAAGTACTAAAATAGTAAAAAAAGCAAAAGATAATCAATTTAAAGATTATGGAGATACATTTTGCGAAGCTTGCGAGTGCGATCCTTGCGATTGCGGTTTTGGTAGTTATTGATGTTTACGCTAGTTCAGTATCTGCTAGCAGAACGATTAGTATACGGGATAATTTCAGATATACTTTTTTTTGGATCTCTTTACTGGGGCATTCAAAAATCTAATTCTTTGAAAGAGGATAATGAATAAATTATGGAAAAATTGGACTGTTCACAATATAGTAAGCCATCCAGTTAGCGAAGTTTTGTATTTAATGACTTTTCCATTTGTAGGAAGAGAAAAAGCGGAAAATATTAGTGGGTGGATTCACGATGTGACTCTACCGGACCAGGTGAGAGGAACAGGTCGAGGATGAACAAGTTAGTTATAGTTTTGTTAATGTTTCCCATGATAGTTGTGGGTCAGGAAGCTCCTTATGAATGTGACAACAATTATGGAGAGTGCGGGACGCCTGAAACGTCAGGTGGTGGTAACTCTGGCGGTGGTGGTTCTATACTTATTGCTAATAGCGACCTCGGCGATACATACCAAAGCGCCGATGATTACGACGATGATGGAGTGGAGGACTCGTATGATAATTGCCCTAGAAAACCAAATCGCGAGCAGTTTGACAGTGATGGGGACGGCGTGGGAGACCTATGTGATAACTGCCGTGACACTCACAACCTTAATCAATGGGACTTAGACAGCGATGGTAGTGGTGATCTGTGTGATTCTGATATGGATGGCGATGGAGTCGAAAACGTAAGCGACAACTGCCTCCGGAGGTGGAATGCCGACCAGTCTAA
>Ga0066840_10000085_pt1 | contig 13847 bp, 33 predicted proteins | sample ETNtaG_32_FD_67281 | JGI IMG/M metagenome (GOLD analysis project Ga0066840, IMG submission 67281) | Marine microbial and viral communities from oxygen minimum zone, Eastern Pacific Ocean - ETNP201302PF84A | ecosystem: Environmental > Aquatic > Marine > Oceanic | place: Pacific Ocean: Eastern... | reverse complement strand
TATAGATTTTAGATAAATACAAGGCTGCGGGTCAGGCATATCTCGCTTTGCAACGAACTTGCCCTCTTTTAGGTCAGACTCTAATAGCATCCAATCTGATTTCACATCACCTAAGAATTCATTTGCCTCATTGATATAGAAAAGCCCAGCTTCAACAGCTTCATCGGGAGAGTTATATTCAGCTATGTCCCTCTTGTTGTCTGGCTCTTGATACTCGCCCTCTAGTCGCAATATGTATTTGTACTGACCGTCCATAGTAATCCTTGTTCTATAGCTCTCTTGGCATAAGACTCTTTGGTATCAATAGCCTCAACCCTCGCGCCCTTTTTCGTTTGTTTTTGTTTGAGCGAAAAATTTTTGAGAGACTATGCAGGTTGACTAGCAAAGCTAGTCTGGATTCATTTAGATAAGTGATCACTTGCTTGACTTCCTCTTGTAATCATCTTCTATAATCTCATAAGCTTTTTCTCTTCGATCCGATGACTCTATAATAACACAATCATCTAAGGCTTTAAGCCTATAAGGGCATCGAGAGGGTACGGATAAAACTTGCCCTGGAGTTAAAACTACTATAGTCATCTTTGCCGGATCTAAGGTTAGCTCATCTCCGTAAGTTACCTCAAGCTTTCCCGAAGCTAAGTAAAATGATTCATTCTTTATATTATATTTTTTCAAAGAAGTGCGATGTCCTGCTTTGATATTTATTATTTTGCATTGAGATATTGTACTTGTGGCATTCCAAGTAGTTTCTAAGCCCCAAGGTTTATCTTCGGACTTTACTTCGCTTACCCAAGGTTCCTTTATCTCTCTGCCCATTCTATACTCCAGTTATCTTGCCGTAATAGGCTGATAAGTTTGGTCAAACTCTGCTCTAGCTATTCTGTATACTTCTTCTTCGTTTACAATTAATACATCATTTAGCTTTACCGGCATTGTTCCGCCCCAAGGAGCCTCAAAGGAAAGCAGTGTCTCATCATTGTTTTCCTGAACTCTTGTGACTATTTCATCATTACCATCTGCTTGCTTTGCATATACCCTGCTTTGCTTTCTAACTGTTACGAGTCTTGTGCGATCTGTTAAAAGCCACTGATGAAATTCTGCTTGTGTTGCTGTAGACCCTTCTGGTATATTCCAGTTCTTTAGCTCTTCTGCAAGCGCTTTGTCAACAACAATTGCCGTCCTATCGTCTGGCCTTACTTCATATATCATAAAGCCGTCTGGACCTTCCCCTATCGGCTCTGTATTATAAAGTTTTGGAAACTTATCTTCTCTTATAGAGTATTCTTCACCAGCTTCTGTCATAGCTCTAATGATCCAGTCACCTGCTTTTACAGATTTATTTACAGTCTCTACCTCTGTTGCTGTAGCTACTCCTTCTAAATCTTCTTTTAGATCTTCTATGATCTCATCTAAGCGGTCAGCTTCTTCTGTTAGTCCTTTTTCGTCTAGTTCATTGGCTATTTTGATTAATTCTTTTAACATGTTATTCCTTAAAAGTTTGGCCTGTAATTTGGATTCTTCTTTACCTGTGACTCCAAGAAGCTTTCTATAGCTTCCTCTATTTCTGTGGGTTCATCAGAATCGTTTTCTTCGCCGTCTTCACCTATATCTTCTAGTATTCTCCAAGCAGCACCATCTGCATACCAGCCTGAGTGAAACTCCCACTCATGTTCTTGGTCATTTATTGAATAAGTAAAGCCTCCTTGAGCAGAGTCGTCATACCATCCTGATGATATATCTAAAGCTTTTATTGTATGTTGCTTGCCGTCTTTTGTTTCCACAGTTAAACTTAGATCTTTATTTTCTATATAATATTCTTCATGGTTAGAAGGAGGCGTGTTACTTGAACTTTGCTTTAAATTATCTACAACTTTATTTAAATCACTCTTATAATCTTTAATTATATTTTTTAAGTTATTACCATGATCTTGAATTATATCTTTAGCTTCTTGAGGAAGATCGTCATCTGCTGCTGCCTGACTTACAATCTCGTAGATAACTGAAGCTTCTTTTCTTAAGTTCATTTTATCTAGATGCAAAGCTAATGTTGTTAATTTATCTAACATTATATGGTTTCCTTATTCTTTTGGGGGAAATAGAGCATCCCAAGGTTTATTTGGATTGTATCTAAAACCTAATTCGTTTGGCTCTATATCCGGTCTTTCGACGATCTCTGTTGGTTCTTCTAACTCTTCTGAAAAAGGTTCAGCATTAAAGGTTTTTAAATCTTCTGTAGTAGTTATAATCAGCTTGCTTATATTGTCTATTGTATCTTCAAGAAATTCTGCAATCATTTCCCTGCTTATATCATCTCTATTAGCTCGCCTCATAGCTTCTTTTAAAACTAATGCTGCAATTGCAGACTCTTGCTCTGTACGAATATCATGATCAACCATATCATGAGTTGATGCTGCTGACTTAGCTAAACTAGATTCTAAAGAACTTTTCTTTGAAAGCAATCCTTTTATAAAATCTATAGCATCTTCGGTTGATTCATCTGACCCAAGGTAATTAAGCAGGTTATCAAACATCTGCTCTCCTCTGGATAAATTCTCAGTATCTTTATATTCTTTTTCTTTTCTTCCATGCATCTTTGGTCCATCACAGGCTTCGTCCTCTTGAGGTTCTGGCTTGCTTCCTTGGTCCATAAGTCTAGCGGTGTCTATAGCATCCTCTAGATCGTCAGTGTGATACCCTGCATCTAAATCCTCACCAGTAGGTACAACAACATACTCTCCCCACTCTGTGTCTTTATAAATTTTTATATCGCCAATCTTTTCGACAACTCGTTTACCCGCAGACTTTATTAATCTATCTAAAGTATCTGCTTCTTTCTTTAGACCCCTGCTGTCTAGTTCATTTGCTATTTTAATTAATTCTTTTAACATACCCTTGCCTTTTCTACTATCATCTAGAAAATGTTTTTAAGTTATCAGCCTCGGCAGTAAGACCCTTGGTATCAGTGCCGTAAAAAAGATCATGAACATTTACTAATGCAACAATATCTTTGGCGCTTGCGGACTCTAAAAAAGAAGCGGCAGCATCTTGTTCCTCAGGCGTACCTTCATATAGGTTGCTCTCTAAGTCAGCACTCAAAAGAAGATTTATAATAGGAAAAAGCTTTCGAAAAAGTCTTCTTTCGTCGTCAGCCCTCATTTCTTCCATATGACGCTGAGACTCCTCTTCTTCCCATGCCTCAAAAGAAGCAGCATCTTCCACTGATGCAGCCCTAACTATCTGATCTAAAGCATCTGCTTCTTTAACTAAGCCTCTGCCGTCTAACTCATTCGCTAATGCAATTAATTCTTTTATCACCTCTAATCTCCTTAAAGCCCGAAGCCCAACTTCCTTAGTTCTCTACCACTTTTATTTATTATTAGTATACGCACACGCATGAATACACACAATATCCTTAACAACAATAAATACAGCCACATTTCATACGCATGTGTGTGCGCTTAGTTTCAACCGGCAGCCCTCAAACTTTTCATACTTGGTCATCTAATCGAACCTCATTTCTTATATAAAAATCTCAAAAAATTTCCAGCAGAAAAATTTGCAAAACCGCTTTTTCTTATATAAAAGGCCTAAAAAATGATCTGTGCAAAAAACTACACTGCGCCGTTTTTTACGTTTTTCAAGGAAAACTTCAAGAATTTTTGCAGAAAAAAAGGCGTTTTTGTACCCAGAAAAAAGACCCTTTGGTTCTCAGAAAAAAGACCTTTTGTTTCCTGAAATAAAAAGGTTGCCTTGTCCCCCAGAAAATAGGTTCTAATGCTTAAAAAGTAAAGCTAATTACTAGTAGATAAAATTTAGGAGCCTTAGTTCCTATACTAAAGAAAAAGCCAGCGAAGCATTAAGCTAGGCTGGCTTTAGGTTATATTATTCTTTTATTCTAATCTTCGTAGTCAGGTAGGTACTTGGTTATATCTTCTACATTAGAATTATCTTCCTTATTGTTATTGTCATTCATAAAGTCAAAGGATAATTGAACTGGGGAGTTTCCTTTTCTCAAATCATCTTCCGACAAACAACTATAATAACCCGCATTTGTATAAAGGTAATCTGCATCATTATTAAAACAAGAATTGTAGGATGAGTCTATTGAGTCTGGGGGGAAAGAATTATCGGTGGGAATAGTAACCTTATAAGTATTACAGTAGTTACTATCATCAAATAAGATGGGGTGAGTTGGGCAGTTAAGATCTAGAAAGCTTTTAATAACCTCTAAAGATTCTCCAGAAAGAATCTCTTTATCTGTTATTGCATTGTATAAGTTATAACAACTCTGGGTGGTTTCCATTACATAAAAGCCAGAGCCATAATTAAAGTTTGGCATATTTGTTTTTCTCCTTTTCTTCTAACGGTGGTTAGATATTTGTATCTTACTCTTATTTGATTACTAAGTGTAGAGTAATAAATATAATATTTTCTTTAAGCAATTACTTGTTTAACGCTTATTGTGTTTCTTTGGTGCATCATATATTGAATCAACTGTTTAAAAAAAATAAAATTAATTCTTTTATTAACCTTGTGATACTCCATGATAGTTAACCAAGGCATACTGCGCCACAGCGATATAACTGGTGGATAATTTTTAAGAATTAAAAAGAATGGGAGGGTCTGATGGTTGCCTTTATTATATTGTAATAAGACTCGTCTAATGTTATGTAAAACTTTTGCCCTGAATATTACAGGTTCTCCATAACGAGGTCGGTCAACCTTACTGCATTCTTTTGAAGATTTGAGTCAGAAGATAAAGCAAAATTAAGATTTACCGATCCCCTTAATCTTATCTCTTCCTTTTTACTGAGGGGCAAAGATATAGAAGTCTTATTTGTATTAACAACAGCTATAATGCAATCATCATCTACACCTTTACAGTTCTTTATATCACTATTTAATCCAGACAAAAAAGCGCTAAACTCTTTTGCTCGCTGTCTCTTTAGGCCGCCTGCAACACCGGCAGGCACTCCTGCTTTTTTATATTTAATATCTGCAGCTATCTTGTTCATAACCATCCTCCGATGATATTTATTTAAATAATAATAGAACCCTATGTAAAGCTATTGCCCGTCATTATCGAGCATAAATGTAGCCCTGGTGTCAGCTATTGCACCTCTGTACTCTAAGGTTAAGTCTCCCTTTAAAACTTCCTTTTCTTTCTGAACGTTTCTTGAAGTAACTCTAACCGGCTCTTTTCTTTTTGCATCCATCATGTCTCGATGCATTCTTCCCATAGATGATATTATTTTCTTTTGAGTCTCTCCTATACCTTTTATTCTAGCCAAAAGAAATTGAAACACAACTCCCATCGAAATAGTTAAAAGAATAAAGAGAGTATAAATAGTAAACTCTTTAGACATAAGATTCCTTTCATCAACATCTAAGATGCTGTTATACTTAATCTTTTATCTAATATTATACTTCTTTTTAAAACTAAATAAAACTGACCGCCGAGCCGGCCATCTTTTTAACTAGCATTAGTCGCTAAAATGAACGCCGGGAGAGTCGAGGTTCCATCCAATATATCTTTCTTTTTCGCCAAAGAATATATCAACACTATAATGATAATCATTATCAGAAGACTCTTCTCTTATAATCTTATTTGTCTTTCGACACACTTCCTTTGCTGCATAGAATTTTTCTTCAATATAATATGCATAATAAAGATTTCCTGACTTCATTCTGTATTTAGTTATATGACCCAATAATTTTCCAGCTCGGGAGCTGCTAAGATTTACCATCGTTCTATCTAAAAGAATCATAGTTTTTAATCTCCATGTTTAAACTTTTATTAAGCTATGTAAAACTATTGCCCCGGTTACTTGGGGAGTAAGTAACTATGTATAGAAAAATAATAGTATTCGAAAAGTGTAACTAAAATTAAAATTTATTTTTGGAAATATTTTCTACACCAGTTATATTATGTCGCAGGGTGGTTCCTGTGTAAACCACAAGAAAAGGAAAAAAACTATGAGCGATAAAACTAACATTTTTGCTAACGAAAACAATGAGTCTCCAGTTCAGGTTGTTCGCCAGACGATGAGCGTTGCAATTGACGACGAAGGAACTCCCAATGTGAACTTCGCCACCAATCGTGGCAAGGGAAGTGGATCTCAAACCATTCCTGTTGCTGACTATGCAGAGGTAGTTAGCACCCTTCAGGAGTATGCTGATGCTGGCTTCGAGGGTAGAGAGGAAGAAAATCTTTCTCCTGCCGAAACAATCCGCCGCACCATTCGTCTTGAAGATGGTATGATTTCATTCCGAACTCGATCTGGTAAAGGCTCCAAGCCAGCCAAGATTCCTTTGGCTCAATTTGGCGATGTCTGCGCTCTGCTTAGTGACACTGTTGGAGCAGTTGAAGCTGCTGCTACTAAGCTGAGTCCAGCAGAAGAAGTGGGTTATGATGGTGATCTAAGCGATGAAGAGATCTAATTAATAAATCCTTTCAATGAAAAGGCCGGGGCTGCAATTAAAGCTGCCCCGGCCACCGTTTATTTAAATTGTAAAACTATTGCCCCCGATTAGTTACACCCAGGACAGCAAGAACAGCTGCAACAAGAGCAGCAGCTATCACAACAACTTGGTGCGCAACAACAAGAGTCGCTAAATAAACTAGTTAATTTTTTCCAAAAATGTTTCATTTTATATCTCCTATAAAGAAAGGGGTTGCATTCTAATCTACATAAATTAGTAAATATAATTAATGTGCCTTTCTTATTGGCTTTTTAATGAACTTCTTTACCTAAGGTAAGCTTAACTAAATCAGCTGAATGTTGCTTGAGGGTTCTAAGGCCCTTTCTGGCCCTAGTACCTGCTGCAGCATTACCGCTAGCATTCTTCATTACATCAGTTTCTAAAGAAGCAACAAGCTCCTTAATCTCTTCCCATTTCGTTTCTACTGTACAAGCCATAATAAATTCTCCTTATAGACTATAGGGTTGCCCCCTATCAATTGTATTTTACTTAATTTGTAAAACTTTTGCCCAACAATCTTGGGCTATGAGTCATTAGCCATATTTTTGAGAGTCTCCAAAGACTCTTCGGCTTCCGACAGACACTTTGTCCAAGTAACAATTTCTTCTAATAGATTTGAATGTTCTCCAATTCCAACAGAATTGTTAAAGTAAGTATCAAGAACAGCTCTCGCCTCATTAGCTTTTGCTTCAAAGTGAGCTACAGCAGCCCTATAGTAAAGGTTATCTCTCATAATATGATCTCCAATTAAAAAGGGAGGGCAGAAATTACTCTACCCTCCCAGTCCCCTCACTCCCCTTCGGTAGCATCAGCGCCAGCAGCATCAGTTGCAGTGGCATCAGTTGCAGCAGCATCAGTTGCAGTGGCATCAGCGCCAGCGACATCAGTTGCAGTGGCATCAGTTGCCGCTTCAACAGCACCAGCTTCAGTAGCATCCTGAGTAGTCTGAGTTTCTGCACTGTCCGTTTCAGGACAGCCTGTGAGCATTAAAGTTGTAAATAAAATTGTTAGAATCTTCATTTTTTCTCCTATATAATCAAAATTCTCTTGGAGCAAAAGATGTTTCGGCAAACCACATATCATCTGGATCACTTTCATACCTAATGCTATCAACCAGGTACCTTGTTGTACCATCTCCTCGTTTTAAAAGCAAATAATCTCCACTTTTAATTCCCCTGCACCATCCTACTAAATTTACCCGCATCCCTCTATCCTGAATTTCCAAAACATTATAATTATTCCCCCAAGACTGAGCAGAAAGATCGTGAGTCATAATTAAACCTCGTCCATTGCAGAGTAGCTTGACATATCATATGGATCAATAAAATCTGAATCATCTTTCGATGTAATCTGAGAATCCATAATGTCAACAATTTCATGCTCAGTAATCTGTGGATGATCAAACGAATAATCCATCTCCTGAACGATCTCTTGAATAGAATCTTCTGTTTGGCCTTCTTCCAAATATAGCTTTACGCTAACGTAAACATAGTTGTCCATAACCTATCCTTTTTGTGCTTTTTAATTCTTCTTAAAAAAATTTCTCTATTCTTCTCTGACTTCAAAGAAGATATCTCAGTGGTAGGAACTCTAGCTTGCAGGTGCATTGGAGCTTTCATAGTAGAACCTCTGCCCTTTACTCCTACGGATATTCCGCAAGAAGGGGAGCCAGATATTCCGATGAAGCCCACAACCTCTCTGTCCCTCTCATATATCTCAAAGCATTTATCCATTAATGATCTGTAAATATCTTTACCATTCATCTTCCCAACTACAATTTCTGTTCCTTGGATTTGCTCCAATCGAATTGTACTTCTAGGTGTTCCGAATAACTCATCCTCTGGACATACAGGGATAAGTTCGATTCCTTCTTTTTCTGCCCAAACCTTTAGCAAATCATTATTGCGGTCAGATCCGTTCCACCTCACTGGTCTTCCAAACACACAACCGCTTACTAAAACTTTCAACTTTATTCTTTCTACAAATAATATGGCAGAGAGAGTGGGATTCGAACCCACGGTAGGTTTCCCTACACACGCGTTCCAGGCGTGCGCCTTAAGCCACTCGGCCACCTCTCTTTAAATAAGTTTACTCTTCTTCATAAACATCAAAAACACCAAATGCTTCGACTTCATTATTCTCAATTATATTATCAAGCCTTTTCTTTGCAGCTTCGACAATAAGAGCGAGATTATCTTTTGTTACATCCAAGTCTTCTTCTTCTGTGACAAACTCAAAGGCCATGTCTAATGCATAGTTATATTTCATAATGAATTAATCCTCCAAGCTGACTTCTTCAATTGAGAAATACTCAGTTCCGCCAGAGATATCAGGCCATGCAAGCCAAAGTTCTTCGTCAGTATACTCAGAGTGTTCTTCGTTCCACTCATCTAATGTTTCTCTCATGGTTTTGATGCCCTCTGTACGTGCGCGATCTACGCTAGTAAAGAGACCATAATCATGGCCATGCTTATGATCCCACACTAATAAGTAATAAATTTTCTTCATAGCAGATACCCTTATTTAAATGACCTTAAGGTCACACATGTCTGTCCAAAAAGATTCGACGGGATCCTCATCTTCCCACTGAGAAAGAGAGGGATCGTCCCAGAGAACTCTGGCAATAATTGTTTGTGTCTCAAGAACCTTACCAGAGCCATAGGTTTTATGCAAGACTCTATCTCCAACGCTTACACTTGGCACTATTTCTCCTTAGTTATGGTGGGCCTACCCAGACTCGAACTGGGAACCTACTGTTTATGAGACAGTTGCTCTAACCTGATTGAGCTATAGGCCCGTATATTTATAGTAAAGAAAAGATTAGAAAAACAACAGATACCCCCAATGGTATCTTCCAGTAATAACTAAGCTCTTTCTCTTCCTCTACAGTAAGCCCTCTTATTAGAGCTTTCCAATACTCTTCCATGATGTCTCCGAAAGTATGTAACTGATGCAGAAAATAAATTAAACTATTTTATCTATTTTGTAATCTTCCTCAACAATTTCTGCATCATAAATCTTGTTTGATTTATTTCGATGCATCATACTTTCTTTTGCTTTATTCTTCAAGGCTTGCTTCTTTAAATAAGAGTAATCATTTATAAGTTCATCGTCAACATTCTTTCTAGGATTTTTTCTGCCCGTATTTTGAGCAGGCTCTTGGTGCATCCAAACGCTTAAGACTCCTAGGAAAAAGCCTGTGAGAACCAAAGATACATATAAGACTATTTCCATCATGCCGAACGTCCTCAAAGGGGGTGGGGAAGCGGAGCACTAAGTATTGGGTTACGACAGTTCCGGTGCTGTCTCTTTTCGTAGCCAGGGACCACTCTTGGGTCACTATAAGCGCTCCTTAAGGATCGCATCTTTTTTGGCTCCCGATTTTTGTTGCCCCAAAAACTTAGGCTCACGCCGACTCTAAGCCTTCGTCAAGGCTTAGCCCCAAACTGATTTGTAACTTCTTTCTTTATTTTATTCAAAGTTTCCTGATCTTTAATTAGACACTTCTCTCTCATGGTCAAGTTGTCAAAGTTCCATTCTACTTCTGAAAAAGAATAATTCATGTGCGCCAGCATAGCTCTTAATACTTGTTTTTCCATCTATTCACTTCCTTGTTTGGAAGGAAATCGTCCTTGATTTCCCATGCCATCGTAATCAACAAAGTCAGTTGATGTAATATTATCTCTATTCTCTTTTGTGACGGCAGCTTGCTCTTGAGATAGGTTAGCTACCGTTTCTTCAATATCACTAATTTCTTTCATTATATTAGCATACTCTCTAAGGTTACCATTACGCTGAAAGTTTACAGCTTGCTTGTACTTCTTATCTCGTTCCCTTAAGAGCTTCTCAGAAGGGTCCGATGAGAATAGTGACTTAATAAAATTAAACATTTATACCTCTTATAAAAAAGATTAGCGTCTCTGTCTTTCTTGCGCAGAGATCAGTGGTTTGGCTACCAATGTTTTCCCCACCTTATGAAAAGGGCCTAAACTCTGGGGTCGGGTTTTCACCGCCACTAAATATTCTTTTTAGTCTGGATTATGCGCGCTACAAACGCAGCAACACTCATCTTCATGTTCAGTCTTTTCTGAGCAGTTATAGCAGTAAGTATAATAATACCCCTCGTCATAGCCGCCTTTATCCTGCATGTGTACGGGTACGTGCTTCCACACATAGTCTCTTTCTCTTTTAGACATTTGCTCCTCCTCTCTCCGCTTTTGAGCTTCCAGATATTCTGAACGCTTGTTATTAAGTTGCTTAAGAGTATTTAAATCCCACATCTGTCTCTCGTTATTTTGAGCTTTTACCTTCTACTACATCCAAGATTCTATCTATAACCGCTCCATGACGGTTCATTGAATTTTCGGCCATCCTTAAAATTCTAGACATACCATTGCCGTTTGGCAACAATTTATCCTGAACTTCGTTCTCAATCTGAATCATAAACTCAGAATCTTTATGCCAGCTCATATTGCATTTATTCGCACGCACATGCGTGGCGAGAGATCTATCGCCCTTAGCAATAAAGTCAGCAATTGCTTCCTTTAGTTCATCTTTTGATAAATAGATTGTTTTAAGTGAAGTGGTTTTCATTCTAAGATTTACGCTTCCTTTGTGCCGCAAAAGCATCCCATTCTGACTGACGAGATTTATCCTCTTCTTCTGCACTTCTTTCCCAAGATGCGATCATATATCGAAACCCTGCGACAAATAGTGTAGAAGACGTTACTAAGGTAGCCATAGCCAAGAACTCCTGAAGGTTAAGCGCCATACCTACTCCCTAAAGTAGTTTGCAAGACCCATAAGAGTTGGCGCCCAAAGCCCAACAAAAATACCAAATCGCTCTGCATGAGCAGGATCTCCACCTACAGTAACCCAAACGCCAATGCTTGCTGCTACAGAGATTAAAGAAGCAATAAAAAAAGTTGCTGCTACGCTATTGTTTTTTCTTTCTAACATTTTATCCTCCTATTGATAAAAAAATGGCACGCCCGACAGGATTCGAACCTGTGACCCTCGGTTTAGAAGACCGATGCTCTATCCAGCTGAGCTACGGGCGCATATATTCACGCCATTACCCTCGGGCAATAGTGTTACAAAATCAAGCCTCACCCATTACAGGCATGGTCGCAAGGAGCATACTTGCGTATGCGCCCTCACCTGCTTCTGAGATAGAAATAAGCGGCTCGCCCTCATCCATAGTCACTTCAATAAGCCCCATCTCGTAAAGAGATAGAAGAGCTTCATTTAGCTCTTTCTCATAAGAGAAAGAGGTTTTTATTTTGTTTTCAATATACTGTTTGAAATCGCTATTCATCGTCTTCATCCTCAGACCACTCCATTTCTTTAGTTTCTTCAAATGTCATTTTGCCATCCTCGTAGACGGCTTCTCCACAAAATCCCATGCCAGCCTCTTCGTACTCTACTTTGAATGTAAGCGTCGGCCAATCTTTGGCAACTTTTTGAAGAAAGGGCAGCGGGGGACTCCAAGCTGTGTCAAAGCCATAATGCAAAAAAGATTCTTCTTCGGAGTAAATATCAGAGTGTGAAGCTCCCCATTTACAGCCCCAATTATCAATCTCCCAGCCATACCCGCCCTGTGTCCTTACTTCTCCAATCATCTCTCCGACTTTTGCAGCATTACTACAGTCATAAGGAAACCGCCTTACATCTTCAGGAACGGGGAATAGCTGATGAAAGGAAAACACATCGGACTCACCTTTTTCAGGTAGATTGTTCGCTAACGCACGCAAGCGTATGTCATCATGAACAGGCCAGCCCTTTGATGCAAAATCACGGAAGTCATTATAAGATTGAATTGGTCCAGCAGCTTTTCTTTTGAACCTAGCAATATCTTCTTTTGGACCCTCGATATAAAGGTTGTTAGAACACCAGTTGGGCATGATTTACATCCTTGATTAGTTGTTATCAAAAAAGTTTTCAGTTACAAATTCATAGCTATAATTATACGCAGAGACAATGTTGTCAACCACAGATGAAGCACTATTTGGGTTATTTACAGCCCAGTATAAAATAGCGAAGGCAAAACAAAGCCCTACAATCAACCTAGCCATCTCTCACCTCTTATTGACGCCACTGGTCAGTCTTAGAAAAGATTTTAATACCTTGCTTTTCATCTTCTTTTTTCAAGAAATCTTTAGATCGAGTGCTTCCAGATAAGGCTTTATCTTTATGATACCATCGCCTTGAAGCCTTATCTTGGTCTCTCTTAGAAGCATAACGGAGCTTTACAATTTCGCCACCGTTCCTAAGATACTCTTCTATCATTTCTTCTGTTGTTAGTTTGCCAGACATTATAACTCCTAAAAGATCGAAATTGTTTTACGATCAGTCTTTTTCTTTGAAACCCTGCTTTTCTTTGCCGAGTTATCTTTTGCTTTGATTGGAGCAAAGTCCTCATTAGAATAACCATTAGACAGAGCTTCCTTTCTAAGCTCACACCACATTCCAGTCGGGACCCTACAGTTAGAATACCTACCAAGAGAACCTTTATAACCCATCACTCCAATCCAATGCCCGCTATCCTCGCCTCGATAATAGCGATACTTGTAGCCTTCAAGCGTTACCTCAACCATTTTATGCTCCTTGAAATGGGGGTTCTCTTTTCTCTCAAACAGATATAACTGCTGCAAAAAATATGCCAGATAATTTGTAATGGGTGATTACTACAGTTTGTAAAACTATTGCCCTAGGTGGTGAGAAAAATTGATTTTATTTTCTACACCAGTTATATCAGTGTGAGGGAACAACCCCTCAGTCAACCTCCCCCATCGGGGAATAATAACGGAGTCTGTTATGCAGTCCATTTTTTCAAACGAGCACAGCGAGAGTCCCGCCGCAATTCTGCGGAAGACTATGAGTGTTAGCCTTGGCGAAGATGGCACCCCGATGGTGTCATTCGCCCTGAATCGAGGCAAAGGCTCTGGTCGTCAGTCAATGCCTGTAGATGAGTTTGCGGCATACGTTTCCGCCCTTGAGGAAGCGGTTGAGTCCGGTCTTTCCGATGAAACGGAAGAGAACCTTTCCGCTGCCGATATGGTTCGGCGCACCATCCAGCAGGATGATGGTGTAATCTCCTTCCGAGTAAGGGGAGGCAAGGGAGCAAAGCCTGCAAAGCTGCCTGCTGATAGCTTTGAAGAAGTTGTGGAGCTTCTCTCTTCAACGGTAGACGCCGTAGAGAGTGCGGCAGAAAAAATTGCCACGAGCTAGTTTGGAGAGTATTATATAGATAAGACACTGCACAATGTTCAAAGCAGTGGGATAACACGGTGTTATCAGGGTGTGTAAGAAAAAACTTATTCACCCTCTTTTCTGAAAAAACTATAATATAATAAGGGGAAGTA